>Ga0070730_10000388_pt1 | contig 52660 bp, 78 predicted proteins | sample Coa_R1_3_FD_66447 | JGI IMG/M metagenome (GOLD analysis project Ga0070730, IMG submission 66447) | Surface soil microbial communities from Centralia Pennsylvania, which are recovering from an underground coalmine fire - Coalmine... | ecosystem: Environmental > Terrestrial > Soil > Unclassified ...
TGGGGCGCCGGGTGTCCCCACGCTGCAGCTTAGCGACTTTCATTGGGGCGAGCGAGTTGACAAACGCCAAATGGGTGGGATGAATGAGTTCAATCTCACCATAGCACACAAGCGTTTGAAATCCACAGTGGATAGCTGTGTGCGGTTGGCGCGTATCGTCAGCCCGGAAATGGAGTATCCGGGCATCGTCGCGCAGTTGTTGGGGGATATGATCTCCGGCAACATCCACGATGAGTTGCAGGCCACTAATGAGTTGAACACCATGCCCACGGTGTTAGACCTCTATCGTCACCTCGTACCCACGCTGACGACACTGGCGGATGTGTTTGGCCGCGTATTCGTACCTTGCGTAGGCGGTAACCACGGGCGCGATACCAAAAAGACGTGGGCCAAAGATCGCAACCACACATCATTCGATTGGTTGTTGTATCAATTCCTGGCGGAGCATTTCGCCGCGACCGGGGACAGTCGCGTTGTGTTCTACATCCCGGACGGCGCTGATGGCGTCTATCGCGCGTACAACACGCGGTACCTGATCACCCACGGCGACCAGTTCCGGGCGGGCGATTCGATCATCGGCCCCGTTGGCCCTTTGATGCGCGGCGAGCAGAAGAAGTCCGCAGCATATTCGGCCGTCAACGAGCCGTATGACATAATGTGTTTCGGCCACTGGCACACCCGATATCTATGGGCTCGTGGACGTGGCAACGGCACATTGAAGGGGTATGACGAATACGCGAAGCAGAACAACTTCCGGCCCGAACCGCCCAGCCAGAATTTTTGGATCACTCACCCAGACCATGGCATTACGTTCGATGCGCCGCTATACTGTGACCGCTCGGTCAGACGAGCCAAGGCACCGTGGGCATCTGTAACATCGAGGTGAGCGAATGGCGACAGGACGACAGACTTGGTGGGGCTCTATCGTAGAGGCTAAAACCAACATAGTGATAGGATTCACAATCAACTATGTTGCCAATCTGATCGTGCTGCCGCTGTTCGGTATTCGCGGGTTGACGCCCGCTAACAATTTCGCCATCGGCGTGGTGTTCACGGGAATTTCCATCGCGCGGCAGTTGGTCATCCGGCGATGGTTCAACGCAAGAAAATGGGGCCACAAATGACAAACATGACTCTTCCAACCGATTCCGAGGAACGTAAGAATGTGCCCGTGTGGCGCGGTTGCGTCAGGTACTTCGCCGCCGCGCTCGCTGGAGTGGCGCGTATTTCTAAGATCGGGAACGACAAACACAACCCCGGTGAGGAATTGCACCACGCGCGCGGCAAATCCCAGGACCATGCCGATTGTGTGATGCGGCATTTGATGGACCTGGACGACCTTGTTACGGCGTGTGACCGCGGGGACACTCCGCTGGGGGCATTTCCTGTTCGGCAAATTCTCGATGAAGCCGACCAAATGGCGTGGCGCGCGTTGGCACTCTCGCAGGAAATCCACGAGCGGTTTGGGAGCGCGCCACTCGCACCGGGCGCGCGGATGCCGGCTGAGCCGATCGCCACACCGCCGCGGGGCGCGCATAGTGTGCCGTTGCAAGTGTACGATTATTTCGCGTCAGGAACCGTAGACGCAGGTACACAGGATATCGTCTAATTTGCCATAATGCAGCGTACCCCGTACTATCGGGGTATGCGCATACTAGCCAAACTCCGTTCGCTGTTCCGGCGCGCGCCGGCCTCTGCTGGCGATTCTGAGCCGGTGGCCCCCGATGGCTCAATCCAATGGGGCCGCATAAAAACGCTGCTGGCCGAAGCCGAGCGGCCACCGCGCGAAGAGGAGGCCCCCCGCTCGTCCTATAAGCTCCCCGCCGTGTTGCCTGGGGTGCGCCCGGAGACACTGCCCGCGCGCTCGCAAGTCGTCCTGGCGATGGACAGCGGCTATGAGGAACCGCTTGCGCAGGACAACGCGCCTCCGGCCGCGTGGGGCTTTACCGGCAACGGCGCGCTCGGGCCGGGGTTAGCGTTCCTTGGATTCCCGTACCTCGCCGAGCTGGCGCAGATTACCGAATACCGCACGCCCGCGGAAGCACTTTCCACGGAGATGACACGCGCGTGGGTGAAGTTGGTATCCAAGGATAAAAAGAAAGATCTCGGCGAGAAAATCAAAGACATCACTGACCGGCTCGAATCGCTTAAGGTGCGCGATCTGTTCCGCGAAGCGGCGTTGAAAACCGAACAGTTTGGACGCGCGCACATCTACGTGTCGGTGAAAGGGCAGGACGACGATCGCACGCGGCAGGTGCCGTTAAAAAAGATCGAGAAGGGGTCGCTTGTTGGCTTTTCCTGCATTGAGCCCTACTGGCTCACCCCCTATTCGTGGAATTCCACGCACCCCGAGCGGCCTGACTTCTACAAACCGCAATCGTGGTTTGTGCTGGGGCGGAAAACGCACAGCTCGCGTCTGTTGACGTTCATATTCCGCGAAGTACCCGATCTCCTGAAACCCGCGTACGACTTCTCAGGTATCAGCATCACCCAATTGATGATGCCCTACGTAAACCGTTGGCTGCGTACCGCTAAGAACGTCAATGACCTGATCAACATCTTCTCGATTGTTACATTGGCGACAGACATGCAGCAGATGTTGCAAGCCGGCGCGAATGATCCTTCGGGCCTGCCGGCGCGCATGCAGGCATTTACACACACGCGCGACAACCGTGGCGCGATGGTGATCAACAAAGACACGGAAGAGTTGAGCACGCAAAACGTGCCGCTCGGCTCGTTGGATAAGCTTCAGGCTCAGGCCCAGGAGCACATGGCCACGCCGTCGCGCATGCCATTGATTGAGTTTTTCGGCATCACCCCCACGGGGTTGAATTCGTCCTCTGAAGGTGAGTTCCAGGCCCGCAACAAGTACGTGAAGGGAATGATCGAGTTGGGTTTCGCCGCCCATTTCCGCCGCGTGCATGAGTTGGTGCAAATGGATCTCTACGGCGAGATCGACCCGGATATCACCGAAGAGTGGCAGAATCTGTACGAACCCACACCGAAGGAAGAGTCAGAGTTGCGCAAGGCGGACGCGGATCGTGACGCGGTGTATCTCGACAACAGTGTGATCGCTGCGGATGAGGTGCGGGATAAGCTGAAGAATGACCCCAAGAGCGGGTATGACAATTTGCAGGGCGATGCACCTGAGCCACCTGAGATGACTGAGTTTGGGCTGGGCGAAGCGAGCGCCACCAACGCGCACAATCGCAGTGAAGAGTCGGCCGAAGCGGCCCACGCGCGCCAGATGGAGGTGCAGACCTCCGAGGAGAAAGAGTAATGCCGCTCCAAACTGGCAAATCAAAGGAAGCGTTCAGCCATAACGTTGAGGTTGAAGTCGCGGCTGGCAAACCTCAAAAGCAAGCCGCGGCGATCGCGTACAGCAAGGAACGTGAGGCGAAGGACGCGGAGCCTGAGGTTGAGTTAGAGGAAGCTATTGAAGCAGGGAAAAAGGAAGCTGAGCATCAGCTCAAGGCGCTCGCCGGCATGGATGTTGAGTGTGCCGATGCACACGCGCAGGATGCCGCGGACCCCGCGCAAGCTGCGACGAGTCCGCGTCTTGCATTCGACCGCGGCGGCACGATGCGCACGAAGGACGTAGACGGGCGTCTCCACGTGAAGGATTGCCGGATTTCGAAGGCGAACATCTGCCCGTATCTGGGCCACGAAATACCGGACGCGGAAAAGCTCGGGCTCGAGCCGGATCGCGTGTATTACCTCTACCGCGACGCTGCCGCGCTCGCCGCCGCCGCACCCACGGCGGAACGCGTACCGCTGATGATGCGCCACGTTGCGAGTACTGCTGCGAGCCCGCAGAAGGAAACGATCATCGGATGCGTGTCCAACGTACGTTGGATGCCGCCGTATCTTGTTGCGGATCTCACCGTGTGGGATCAAGCCGGCATCGAAGCGATCGAGTCAGAGCGTCAGCAAGAGCTGTCGCCAGGGTACCGTTACACCCCAGTGATGCAGTCGGGCGCCATTGAAGGCGAGCGATACGACGGGCGCATGGCGGCGCCGATCATCTTTAACCACGTGGCCATCGTGGATACCGGGCGCACCGGGCCAGATGTCATGGTGAACGACTCACTCGCCGCTGTAGCACAAACTGACGGTACGGTCAATACCGAAATTTGACATATCCTAAGTCCGCGTGGAATACTCACGACTGTGCGTTATGTAAACCTCTATAGGAATTCCACGCCGTGAAGCTTGCCAAAGTGATCGCGATTGCCGCGCCGTTCCTGGCTGCGGACAAAAAGCCCGAAGATCTTCAGGCCGCCATCCTGGCCGCCGACAAGCGAGCGAAGGATTCCCCCGAAGAGCGCGATCAGCCCAAGGCACAGGACGCCGACATGGACGAGCGCGAGCGCGCATGCGATGAGCGCGAGGAAGCGATGGACGCGGCCGAGGAAAAGGCCGACGAGGGCAAGTCCGACAAGGAAGCGAAGGATCGTAAGTCGGCCCGTGACGCCCGCAAGGGTGCGCGCGATTCGCGCAAGGGCGCCCGCGACGCACGGAGCGCCAAGGATCGTGATGACGATCCGGAGCACACCAACGACGAGAATTACCTGGAGGGGTCGGACCCTTCCACCCCTGGCGGCAATCGCGCGGGCGGCAAGACTGCGGTTGATTCGGCTGAGGTGGATCGGCGTATCTCGGCGGCTGTTGCCGCGCGCGATGCACTCCACACGGCGCGCGCTGAAGTCGAGTCGATCCTGGGCAAAACCACGTTCGATAGTGCGGGTGCTACGTACGAAGCGGCGCTTAAGCAGCTCGGTGTTGATACCGCCGGCATCGACAAGAGCGCATTCCCCGTGATGCTGAAACTGGCGAAGGACCGCGCGGCGGCTGCGACGCCCTCCAGCGCCATGGACGGCGCCAGCGTATCGGAACTGTCCAAAGTCATCCCCGGCTACGGCCGGCTGCGTTAATCGGCCGGCGCCACAGGAAAACCACACATGTCGTTCCAGAAGCAAGTCAACAACACCCAGGCCCCGGCGGTTCAGGGCGATTTCGCCAGCACCAACCCGTTTTCAAACGTGTTGGCGGGTCCGGGTGAGCTGGTTGCGCCGGCTACCGGCCTGATCGTCGGAAACTTCGCGTGGGTCGGCCCGCAGGGGCAGGTGTCGCAGTCGTTTGTCGCCGGCTACCAGATTGGTTTCCTGGGCCGCAACGAACAGGCACTCATCACTCAATTCCTGGGCGAACAGACGCTTGTTGTGCCGCCCGGCTTCCCGGTTGTCCTGTTCAATGAGGGTGATTTCTGGGCCAAGTTCGCGGCTGGCGCGACGGTGGGCCAGAACGTGTACGCCGATCCGAACGACGGCGCGCCGCTGTCGGGCGCCTCGGCCCCCACGCTGGGCACTGGCACCGCAACCGCTGGCTTCAGCGGCACCGCGACGCTGAACAGCACCACCACGTTGAACGTGACGGCTGCGACGCACGGCGTCATCAGTGTGGGCGACGTGGTCGCGGATTCGACCACGGGTGCCAACATCCCGACCGGAACCACCATCGTTGCGCAGCTCACCGGTATCGCCGGGGGTGTGGGCACCTACCAGATGTCGGCCGCCGCCACCGCCAGCGCGGTCGGCGACACCGTCACCACCACGTCGAATTTCGCGCTCGTGACTGCGGTTGCAAACGGTTCGTTCAACCAGGGGGATGTGTTCACCGGCACGAACGTTGCGGCCGGTACCTCGATCGTCGGGCAGGCCACGCCGTTCTCGGGCGTCGCCACCCTCGCCTCGAGCACGGCCCTCGTGGTGACCTCGGTCGCTCCCGGAACCGATCTGTTGCGCAAGGGCGCGACTGTGGTTGGCTTGGGCATCCCGGCGAACACCACGATCAGCACTCAGGTCAGCGGCACTCCTGGCGGCGTGGGCACCTATACGCTGTCTGCGGCGGCCACGATCACCCAGGCCGGTGTCCCTGTCACCACGGCGGACAGCGCTGGTGGTACCGGGCTGTACACCATCAGCCCGGAGCCCCAGATTTTCGGCGCTGCCGCCGCTCCGATCACCATCACCGTGGCCGGCACGGCTCAGGCCACCCCGTTCAAGGTTCGCGGTGTTTACAGCCCGCTGGCCAACGAACTGGGCAAGATCAGCTCCCGCTAATCTGCGCCACCCATCACGAGACTGAGAAACCACAATGTTGCGACTTGCACTTGACTCCGCGGACCTTGGCCGGCGCTATGGCATTCATTTCATGCAGTCTCACGGACGTGAGTTGCAGGGACTTATGCTCATGGACCCGACCGAGCGGGCCTATGACGCGCAGCCCGCGCTGGTGACTCAGGCGAACGCGGGTATCCCGTCGCTGTTCACGACATACGTGGATCCGAAGATTATTGAAATCCTGGTGCGCCCCACAAAGGCCGCCGAACTGTACGGTGAGACCAAGAAAGGTACTTGGGTCACCGATACCGCAATGTTCCTTGTGGCGGAGCGCACCGGTGAAGTCGTCAGCTACGGCGATTTCAGCCAGGACGGAATGTCCAACGCGAACGTGGTCTTCCCGCAGCGCCAGTCGTACCACTATCAGACCAACACTCGTTGGGGCGAGCGCGAGCTTGCGCGCGCGGCGGAAGCGAAGATCGATTGGGCGAATCAGGTGAATCTCGGCTCGGTCCTGGCGCTGAACAAGTACCAGAATCAGGCGTATTTGTTCGGTATCGCCGGCTTGCAGAACTACGGCGGCACGAACGATCCGTCGCTGCCGGCCCCCATCGCCCCGACCTCCAGCTGGTTCGGCGCCGATGCGGATGTGATCTACGCGGACGTGCTGCGCCTCGTGCAGCAGATGATTGCGCAGGGCAACGGCCTTGTGGACGCCGAAACCGCGTATACCATGGGCATCAGCCCCGGCAACGTGACGAACTTCAACAACACGAACCAGTTCAACGTCAACGTTTACGACCAGATCAAGAAGAATTTCCCCAACCTGAAGATCGTCACCATCCCAGAGTTTGCTCTGAATGGCGGCGGCGGCGCGGGCGGTACCGAGCTGGTGCAACTCATTGCCGACAACGTCGAAGGGCAGCGCACGTGCGAGGCAGCCTTCACCGAGAAGATGCGCGCGCACGCGATGGTGGTGAAGACCTCCTCGTGGGAGCAGAAGAAGAGCCAGGGCACTTGGGGCGTGATCTTCTACCGCCCGGTGTTCGTGGCTCAGATGTACGGAGCGTAATGTGCTCAGCACCCGCTACGGCGGGGGCGCCCTGTACGAGGGAGCCTTCGCTTCGCGGGTGCTCGGTCGTAACCTCGAAGTACTCGCGCCGTTTTCTTCCGCGCTTGCTGGCCCCACGGCGTGGCGCGCCGGGTCGGGTGGTCTGTTGCAGGGTCGTTTCGGTTGGGGCAACCCTGACACCGGGCTTGTCTTAAACGCCCCCTCCACGCCAGCGGATACGCTCGGCGTGGTCATTCCCTTGCAGTCAGTCAACGGCGCCAACGGTGGTGTCATAGGCGGCTCCTCGTCCCTTGGCGGCCCCCAGGCGCAATGGACGTGGCAGACATGGGACACCATTGCCCGCGCTTGGCGCCTGCGCGCGGGAATCGTCGCCACCCTCATGACGGGGGGCAATTTCTGGTTGCGCTTTCCGAGCGGGGCGAGTTATGGTAACTCCGTTTATGCTTCACTGACGGACGGTTCAGCAATTTCCGGCGCATCGGCCGGAGCTGTGCAAACCCCTTGGTTTGTGTGCAGCGAATGCGGCCCCGGTTGTTTGGCAATAGTCAGCACTACAGCATTTTTCGGAGGATAACATGGCGAATGAAGAAACAGTTACGGTAGGTTGCCGCCTGCCACTCGGGTTGGTATTGGAAGTTGGTCTGCAGCGGACCATCAAGAGCGGCCCGCAAAATCGGCCCGTTGCTCAGGTTAAGCGGACGGAAAAATACCGGACGTTTCAGCTGCGCGGTACTCGCGCGCACACCACCGAAATGCGCCGGCAAGGTATCGCCGTACCTTCCACGCTGAACCCTCAGCCGTTCATCAATAAGGACGTGCCCAAAGTCGTGTGGGATCAATGGAAGGCTGAAAACGCTGACTCCAACATTCTCAAGCGCGGCGAGATTTTCGAGGTCAAAGGCGGGGGCGAAGATAACGCCAAGGCTGCGGCGTTGGACGCGCTTGCGAAATCCCCCACGCCACTCACCCCACTGGACCGATCTAAAGTCGTCACCGTGGGCTCAGACAAAGTCGAAACCGCCAAGTTCGATGACTGAAGGCTAACATCGTGCCTGTAACTCCGTGCCCCACGCCATGCCCTCCGGTTGTAACGGGAATTGTGCAATTCTCGGCGCCGGAGTTTGTAGCATTGTGGCCGGAATTCACAGGGTTGGCGAATGGCGTAATGCAAAACGCATTCAATATCGCCACGTTGTTGCTAAACAATTCGTGCGGGTCGGTTGTGCGCGATGCGAATTTGCGCATGGCGCTTCTCTACATGCTGACCGCGCACGTTTGTTTCCTCAACGCAGGAACAAACGACGGAGCGGGCAATATCACGCCCGCTCCGGGCATCGTAGGTCGAATTGATAGCGCCTCCGAGGGCTCGGTCAGTGTCACCGCACAGTATGCCTCCACGGTGGGGCAGAGCATGGCGTTTTTCATACAGACCAAGTACGGTGCGCAATTCTGGCAAGCCACCGTGCAGTATCGGTCAATGAGGTACTTCGGGCCGCCGCAGTTCGGCCCGAACGGCCCTGGTTATCCTTGGCCCGGTGCCGGGCTTGGGATCGACTGACGTGGCCATCGGCAATCTTCACGGGCTCGTGCGCGGCGCAATCAACGCGGTCAACCCCGATATCCCGGCTCAATGGTTGGTGTCGACCGGTAACACAATCGGGCCATCCGGTAAATCAACGCCGAGTTACGCGGCAGCGGTGCCAGTGCAGGCGCAGGTTCAGGCCGTAACGGGCGGTGATCTTCGCAAGCATTCGTTTCTGCAAGACCAAGGCGTGTACCGCGCAGTCTACATGTACGCCAACCCCGATGCGATCAACCGCGTGGAATCTAAAGGCGGAGACTTGTTGGTATTCCCGCAATATCCACGGGGCACTAATCGTACGTGGTTGGTGAAAGTTGTTGATGAGCCGTGGAGCGCTGGTAACGGCAATCTCGCATGGTGTCGGGTTATCGTGGCGTTGCAGCTCGATCCGAACAATCCGGTGTCGCAGGTGTGAACACGAAGCTGTCGCGGAAGCTCGCGGAAATCGGCAAGCGCATCGGCGATGGCGGCACTGTGCGTGTTGGGTTTTTAGAAAACGCCACGTATCCGGCCGGTGCAAAAAAGGCGGGCCTCCACGTGGCTACAGTCGCATGGTGGAACAATTTCGGCAACGTACGCATCCCGGCGCGGCCATTTTTCACCAACATGATTTCGACCAAGTCACCCGCGTGGGGGTCGGATCTTCGTAAGATATTCGTCGCATCTCAATACAATACGAAGATTACGCTGAGTTTGTTGGGCACGCGTATCAAAGACCAGCTAGTGCAGTCGATTGTTGATTGGCCAGCCGATAACGCCCCAGCCACGATTGCCCGCAAAGGTTTCAATAAAGGCCTTATCCATCAGGGCGTCATGCAACGTTCTGTTGATTTCGAAGTTGCATAGCTCCCGCGGGAACTGTAGGAAACTATGGCTGGCTATTCAATAAGTCTGACGTTCGAGGATGTGTACACGGCGGTGAAACCGCTCATTGCGGCGGTGACCGGGCTCGATCCATCGTTGGTCATTCAAGGCGACCCGAACCGCTCCGCCATGCCGCCGGCCGCCCCCGGTTTCGTGGAAATGCTTGCGACCGTCAGCGGGCGAATCCGGACCAATATCGACCGGTGGGACACCACGAACCCGGCGCCCACGAGTGAAACCATTGAGCAGGGTACGCGCATTCGGATCCAGCTGGACTGCTACGGCGCCAGCGCGGGAGATTGGGCGGCGATGCTATCCGCGATACTGCGGGATGACGCGGGTTGTGTGGCTCTCAAGCCCACCTGCCAGCCGCTGTATACGGACGAGCCCATGCAAGCCCCCCTGGACGACGGCGAGGCCCAGTACGAACAGCGCTGGACGCTTTTAACATATTTACAGTACAATCCGGTAGTGACTGCCCCGATGCAGTTCGCGGATGAATTACACGCAACCCTTATCGACGTGGACGTGAGCTATCCCCCATGACCAATTCCATACCGGCATCCGCATTCGTCAACGTCATCCCTGGCGTCATAGGGGCCGGCGGTAATCCGCTGTCGCTCAACATGGTGGCCGTGGACAATAGCGGCGACACATCCATCCCCATCGGCACGGTACAGAAGTTCCCAAGTCTTCCAGCGGTGCAGGCGTGGTACGGCGCCAACAGCGTCCAGGCGGCACTTGCGGACAAGTATTTCGGTGGCTATATCGGCGCTACGTCGCTTCCGAGCGCGATCTATTTTACCCAGGCGAACGCTGCAGCGGTTGCCGGGTATCTGCGCGGTGGCTCCGTCGCGGCACTTACCCTCACGCAGTTGCAGGCGCTCTCCGGCACCCTCACCGTGGCCATTGACGGCGTGAGCCACGTGTCGGCGGCCATCAACCTGTCGGGCGCCACGAGCTTTACAAACGCGGCTACGTTGATCCAAGCCGGGCTTGACGCAGGCACCCCGACGACGACAGCCACGGTGACGTACGATTCGCTGCGCGCGGCGTTCGTCATCACTTCATCCACTACGGGCGCGTCCAGCACCCTGGCGTTCCCCACCACTAATTCGCTCGCCACCGGGTTGAACCTGACGCAAGCCACGGGCGCGGTACTGTCGGCTGGCGCTGTTGCGGCGACCCCTGCCGGCACCATGGCCAACGTGGCGAATGTCACCCAGAACTGGGCCACGTTCATTACCGTGAACGAGCCCATCCTCAGCGTCAAGCTTCAGTACGCCGCGTGGATGCAGACCACCAACCAGCGGTATCTCTATCTGCCGTACGACTCGGATGTCACGCCCACGCAAGGGCCGTCCGAACCGGCATCGTTTGGCGCCATTGTCAACGCGGCAGACGATAACGGTATTGCCGCCATCTGGGAGCCAACCACAATCCCCGGCTCCACCCAGGTGCAAGGGTCTGTCGCGGCATTCGCGGCAGGTATCGCTGCATCGTTGGACTTCAACCGGAAAGGCGGCAACACCACCTGGGCGTTCCGCAGTCAGGCCGGGCTCGTGCCGGCGGTGACCGATCTTACGACCTACCAAAACTTGATTGCCAACGGGTACAGTTGCTACGCAGCTGTGGCCACCGCGAACCAAAACTTCCAGTGGTTCCAGAATGGGCAGGTGTCGGGCATATGGCGTTGGGTTCAGCCGTATGTGAACCAGATTTACTTCAACTCGCAGCTGCAACTTGCGCTGGCGGAGTTGGAGTCCAGCGTGGGGTCGATTCCGTACAATCGCGCCGGGTACACGCTGATTCGGCAAGCGTGCATGGACACCATCAACCAGATGCTGAATTACGGCGCGATTCAGCCCGGCGTGCAGCTCAGTGCGACTCAGGTCCAGGAAGTCAACCTTGCAGCAGGCGCCAACATCGCCAGCGTGTTGCAGAATACCGGATGGTACCTGCAGATATCGGACGCAACACCACAGGTTCGCGCGGCCCGCACCTCGCCGCCCATCACACTGTGGTACGTGGATGGCGGCTCGATCCAGCAGATCACTCTGAACAGCATTGACGTGGAGTAAAACGACGTGGCTGATATCACTGCCGCAAATGCGGTTTTCATGCTGGACATTCCCAACGTGTTGGGAACTGCCGTCCAGATTCAGGGGTTTGCCGTTGACGATATGTTTGCCGCGGAGGTTGCGGAATCGTCGGAAGCTCGCATGGGCGCGGACGGGCTCTTGTCGGCCGGCTTCACTCCATACCCGGTCAAGATGCCGGTGCACCTCCAACCCGACAGCGACAGTGTTGATGTGTTCGAGCAGTGGGACGGCGCGAACAAGGCACTGAAGACCTCGAACGTGGCTCAGGCGTCTATCGATTATTTTTCGGTGGGCAAAGTTTACACCCTGAGCAACGGCTACCTGACGCGCGTCACTCCGTTTGCGAGTGCCAAGAAAGTGCTCGAACCCACCGAGTGGGAGATCACATGGGAGTTGGTCAGCGTTTCGCCGAGCGCCTAAGCCGTGGCGCGGCGCACGGAACGGGTGACCATCGAGGCAGAAGGTCGCGATCAGGGTAAAACGTTCGTCATTACGGAGATGGACGCGGCGGCGGCGGATGACTGGGCCATGCGCGCCCTATTCACGCTGGCGAATTCAGGCGTGCCCGTAATCGAAGCGGTGCGGCAGGCCGGCATGGCCGGGCTCGCGCAGCTCGGGCCGGAGATTTTCGCCTACGCGAAATACGATGACATGCGGCCCCTCATGGATACCCTGTGGGATTGTGTCGCGTTCGAGAAAGATCCCGCACAGCCTTTGATACGCGGTAAGCTGAAGAACACCCAGATTGAGGAATCGGGGACGTTCTTATGGCTCAAACTTGCAGCGTTCCAACTCCACACGGGTTTTTCCTGGGCCGGCGCGCCCCTGCCTATGGGCGTCAATACCGTAGCGCCGCCGGCCTGATTGAGTATGTCAACGTGTCACGCCTCATTGGAATGTTGGTTTCTAGCGGGAAAGCCACGCTCATAGAGCTGCAAACGGTATACGGCATCAAGGATGCCTACGACCTAGCGGAAATCGTCGCCGTGGACATGGCGAATCACAACAAAGTCATGAGCCGGAAGTAGCGTCATGACACAGACCGTACTCGATGCTTTCGTGGTAACCGTGGGGATTGATTCCACGGATTACAAGGATGGGCAACGCGAAGTTGATAAGCTGCAGCAGCAGACTATCAAAGGCGTCAAAGAGACCTCCGCTCAGGCTACTCGTGAAGAACGCAAAAAGGCGTTGGATGCCGCTCGCGTGCAGAAGCGTGCGGAAGCGGACAAGTCGCGTCAAGAGCGACTGAATCGGGCCGCCGCGCAGAAAGCTCGCAAGCAGGAAGAAAAGGAAACAGTCGAGTCAGCGGAGAACATCCAAAAACGCGTGTTGGGTGTTGCGAAGTCCGCCGCCGGGCTAGCCTTGGGGTTCGAGGGTATTCAGGGACTCATAAATTTCGTCGGGCAGATAAATCTGACCACTGCGGAGTTGGGCCGAACTGCGGCGAATCTCGATCTTTCCTCCCACGAAGTGAACCGCGTAGGCAATGCCGTCGCGTTAGCCGGTGGGAAAGCAGAAGATGCGCAATCTGCGTTTGGTGCGCTATCGCAGTCCGTTACCAACTTGAATGTTGGTAAGGGTTTCTCCGAGCTGTTGCTGTTGTTACAGCGTCAAGGTGTTGCGTACAAAGATCAGACGACTGGCAAATTGCGCGACCAAGCAGCAGTTTACGAAGACCTCGCAGACAAACTTAGTAAATATGATCGCGCTACCGCCCATAACTATCTTGTCAACGCAGGGTTGAGTGAAGGTTTCATAAACTATCTGCTGTTGGAGAAATCGGCCCGCCGAGCGTTGAATGATGAAGCTGAGCGTTCTAACGCCATCTCGGATGAAAGTGCTGCTCGCGCCCAAAAAGCTCAAAAGAATTTTCGTCGATTCAAACAAGCTGTTGCCGGTGCGACACAGTTTGGGCTGGACGAAATACTTTCAGGGGATATATTTAAGAAAGCGTTAGAAGGCGAGTTAAACCCCTCACGCGTGGGTAACAGGATCGGCGATGCCTTATTTCGCCCCACGGGCCGTGCCGCGAATAACCCCGGAAATCTCAAGACGGTAGGCGGGAAAAAATTTCGTACTTTTACAACGTTGAAAGAGGGCATACAAGCAGCCAATCATCAGTTGGATTTATACCAACGCCGTGGCATCAACACCATACAGGATATAATTAAAACATACGAAGGAAACGACGCGCCGGGCAATCACAACGACGTGCCGGCGTACGTGCGAGATGTTGCACGGCGCACAGGTATACCTGCAGGTCAGCAATTGACTAGCGAAGACCGCGCCAACGTGTTACGTGGGATGTTTCTGCATGAAGATCCCAACAACAGCGACATAGATATCGCCCAAATAAACGACGCCATAAAACCATCCGTGTTTAGCGGGGTATCTCAGATCACACCGACTCCGAGTGTGATGAACACGTCAGGGGATACCACTACGTCTAGCCGCGTCACCTATGACACGCACATCGGATCTATCAATGTACAAACCGCAGCCACGGACGCCAACGGTATTGCGGCGGGTATCGGCAACGCGATACAACAAAAGAACATTTTGACGGCATCGCAGGCCGATGTGGGGCAGCAGTAATGCCGCTCCCAATCATTCCCATGGTGCCGTTCCCTAACGTCCCAAACGCTCCGGGAGTTCCGCAGCTTGCGCGCTCACTGACCGCGCCGGTCACCCCCACGCCGTCACTCGGCCGCAATGCCGCGTCTGCCACCCTATGGCAGTCCACACAGACCAAGCCCACATGGGGCATATATAACAGCGCTGGTGTTGCAGTAATTGTGCCCGATTCGTTCATGGATTTCCGCAACAGGAACTCCTCCGACCTCACAAGCGCCTATGTGCAGAAGAGTGCTTTCGCCTCTTACAATAAAGTACGCAAGCCATTCGACACGGTGTTGCGTATGCGTAAAGGCGGAACCCTACAGAATCGAACCGATTTTTTGAATCAGATAGATGCGATTGCGAACGATACCAACCTGTACACCATTCTGACTCCTGAGAAGAGCTATCAGAATTGCAACATCAGCGACTACGAAGTGACGCGCCGAGGTGTCAACGGGGCGTATTTGTTGGCTGACGTGGATATTTTCTTCAAGGAAATTGTTGAGGTATCGGCGCAGTACTCCTCTACGTCCACCAACACGCAAAATGCTAAAAGTGCATCGGCCATACCCCAGGTTAACCAAGGTCCTGTGCAGCCGCAACCGGTCAATTTTCTGGCCGCGCAGCAAGCTTCAGCCGCGGTCACGCGTGCGCTTAACCCCACGGCATTCTGATCATGTTACAGATACCCCTGGGCGCCGTGCCGTCGCAACAAGTCAGCCTAAACTTGGCCAACCAAAACGTTGTGCTTAACGTGTATCAATTGGCCAATGGCAAGCTGTACATGGATGTCATTTCAAACAATCAGCCCATCATAACGTGCCGTCCGTGCCAGTACGGTACGTTGATGTTGGAGGATGCCAAGTACTGGGGCTTCGTGGGTGATTTTACGTGGGTTGATTTACTGTCGGGCGTTTCCACGCCGCCCACGGACCCCGTGTATACTGGCTTGGCGGATCAATACCAACTCATTTATTTGGAGGCATCAGACTTGCAATGAGCCTCCCAAGCTTTACCAAGAAGAGTCTGCGCGCAACCTTCACGCTATCCAACAACGCGAAGTTTGCCGGATCAAATAACAACGTCCTGCAGATAACGGGCTTGCGCATGTGCGCACGCCTCACCGCGTCACAGTTCCCAGCATTCCCGCAAGCCGAGATTGAAATATACGGGATGTTGCAGTCCGACATGAACGCGTTGACGGCCATCGCCCAGTACTCACTGGAGTTCAACCCTAACTCCGTGGTGATAGAGGCGAATTCGGGCAACGGATGGGCAGCTGTGTTTGCCGGTCAGATTATGACCGCAAGTCCGGATTACGACCGCATACCTGATGTCCCCTTCGTGGTGACTGCACAGGCGTTAGGATTCGAGCTGTTGAATCCCGCCACCCCCACGAGCTACACCGGCCCCACGGATGTCGCAACTATCGTGTCCGCCATCTGCGCCAAGATGGGGTGCGCGTTCGAAAACGACGGCGTCACACAAACACTACAAAGCCCATACTTTGCGGGCACGTTGGCCGCCCAGCTGAAAACCGTCATCGAACACACCGGCATCAGCAGCTACATCGCGCCTGGGCCGTCTCAGGGCGTCCCGGCTCTCGTGGTGATCATGCCGAAAGGTCAACCGCGTCCCGGCAGCGTGTGGTCGCTGTCTAAAGACACCGGGTTGCTTGGATACCCCAAGCGCGATGCACGTGGATTTCTGTCGGCCCGAACATTGTTTAACCCCGCATATCGGTTCGGTGGTCTCGTAGATCTATCCAATGCGGGCATACCGTTGAACGTGCCGGGGCAAGCGTATTTGAGCATCCCCGGCAATTGGGTGATATACAACTTGGTGCACACGCTGGAAGCCAACAAGCCGGATGGCGCATGGTTTAGCGACATCATGGCGTACCCACCAGGGAGTTTGCCACCATGACCGGAGTCTACGGGTTTCAAGATCCCGCTACAACAGCCAACGCGTACAACACGCTTGAGTTTGTTATAAAACAACTGCAGGGCCGAGTACAGACGATATCGCTGGTACGCGTAGAGGCGTGTTCCAACAGCGGCGGCCTATCCCCCGTGGGCACTGTGGATATGACGGTACTGGCAAACCTCATGACCGGTAATCGTAAGTCTGTGCCTCACGGGGTTCTAACGGGCCGGCCGTACCTCCGCATTCAAGGCGGCCAGAATGCAGTCATCATCGACCCGCAGAAAGGCGACCTGGGGTTGGCGGTGTTCTGCTCGAGGGACAGTTCCGCAGTGATCGCGGCGAAAGGCCCGGCCAACCCCGGTAGCCTTCGACAATTCGATTGGGCCGATGGGTTGTACTTGGGTGGATTTCTAAACGATACGCCCACGCAATACGTGCGGTTCTCTTCGACCGGCATAGAGCTGGTATCACCTACGGAAATCACTTTGCAAGCACCCACGATAAGCATCCAAGGCAGTAGCTCCGTGGTGATCAATAGCCCCGCGAACACCATTGCAGGCGGCCACACAAGCATTGATGGGAAAATGTTCCTGCCGCATTTCCACGGTGGCGTACAAACTGGGGGCGGTAACTCCGGACCTGTCGCATGAACACGCTATTACTCGCCGTAGATACTTGGGATTTTGTGCTGGACGCCAACCAAAATTGGGCGGTGGCCGCCGCTCCATACGCGCTCGCCCAGGACGTGGCCAGCGCCATCCGGACGTTTCTGGCCGAAGTCTGGTACGATGACACGCTAGGGATTGATTATCTCGGCGAGATCCTAGGCCACACGCCGCCCGTTACGGTATTCCAGGCGCGCATGGTCGATGCGGCGAAGACGGTACCGGGGGTGGTCTCCGCGCAATGTGTTATTGAGAGTTTCAATCGCGACACACGCGAAGTGATCGGGCAGGTGCAATTCGTGGATTCGAACGGTAATACCGGAACGGTTTCGCTATGACCAACACAACGAGTGTCCCACCGCTCCAGTTTACGCCCACGGGGGTGGTCGTCCCCACGGAGTCGACAATCCTCACGGGCGTTCAGGCGGACCAAAACGCGGCGTTCGGCGGCAACCTCAACCCCGCATTGAACACCCCGCAGGGGCAGATTGCCAGCTCCACCACCGCCATCATTGCGAATGCCAACGGCACGTTTGCGGAAATCGTCAATCAGGTGGACCCGGATACCGCGGAAGGCTTCATGCAGGACGCGATTGGGCGCATATACTTCCTCGACCGATCTCCCGGCGCCCCCACCGTGGTGCAGTGCGTATGCACGGGCGCAGGCGTCACCATCCCCGTGGGCGCCCAGGCACAAGACACCAGCGGCAACCTTTACGTGTGCACCCAACCGGGCACCATCGGGTCGGGGGGCGGTTCAATAACCCTGGCATTCGCCAACGTTGTAGACGGCCCCATAGGTTGCCCGGCGAACACGTTGACAAAGATTTTCCAAGCAATACCAGGATGGGACACGATCAACAACCCTACTCCCGGTGTGCCTGGGCAGCTCGTGGAGAGTCGTACCGCGTTCGAGTTCCGCCGGTCCCAGTCGGTTGCACTGAATGCCCACGGGTCACTCGATTCGATCTACGCGGCAGTGTTCCAATTGGCCAACGTGATTGACGTATACGCTACGGAGAACGTTACCAACGGAGTGGTGAACACGGGCTCAACCAACTACCCGCTTGCTCCGCATTCTTTGTACGTGGCTGTAGTTGGCGGCAACGCGGCCGACATAGCCCAGGCAATATGGAACAAGAAAGATGTTGGATGCAACTATAACGGTAACACCACCGTCGTAGTGACTGACACCGTGGGCTATAGCCCACCATACCCAACATATAACGTAACATTCGAGATACCTCCATCGCTGCCAATACTATTCGCGGTTCAGATTGCCAACAGCTCATCGTTGCCGCCCGATATAGTTGCGCAGACCAAAGCGGCCATAATCGCCACGTTCAACGGGGCTGACGGTGGGGCGCGTATTCGCATCGGGTCGCTGATTCTGGCGGCCAAGTTCTACGGTGGTGTGATCGCCATTGGGCCTCAGGTTGAGGTGCTTTCTATTTTGCTCGGGCCAATCACGCCCACGCTGACAAACTATCAAGCCGGAATTGATCAGGCGCCGACGATCTCCGCAGCCAACATCACGGTAACACTTGTATGACCGATCTTAAAATCAGCCAGCTTCCGGTTCCGGTTACGCACACCCCCACGGGGGCGGAGCTGATGGAAACGGCTATTGCCAACACCAACAATTACCAGCTGCCGCTTAACACCGTGCGCGGCATTGGCGTGGGCAAGGCTTTGGCTTCGGCGTATACCCCAAGCATCGGCAACCCGGTGTCAGGGCTCGCGTGGAAAGTCCAACGCACCATGCGCCCCATTGGGCCACTGGCACCGCGGTTGGTGATCTTCGAGGATAATTTCACTCAAGACTGCGGGTTCTATTCGTATTCGGGCAACATTGGCACTCGATCCTTTGTCAACGGGCATTTGCAGCTTGCATCCACAAGCAACACGTTTGGCAATTCGCAGAATATCAACACAACGCAGAAGTTTGAATTTCCAGGTTTCGCAATCGCGTTAGAGGGTATTGTCCCCAGCCCGGATAGCGGGGCCAATGTACTCGCACTGGGCATCACCAAAGCGGGCAACAACTTCCTGTACTCTTATTTCGAGACGGGCAGCGGTACGCAAAATCGTATTACTGTAGCCAAGGTAGTTGGTGGCTCGTTCACAATTTTGGCGCAAACCGGCATCGGGTCACTTCCATCCGGAATGACTGGTTTTTGCTTATCATTTGATGGCAACGGCTTCACTATTTGGATTCAAGTCAACACGGGCTCTTGGTACCCCGTGTTGACCGTGAGCATTACCGACTTCAACATGTTGTCTCCGGCCGAGTTGGCGGCATGGTCCCCGTTCTGGAACGTGACCGGAGGGACAACAACCCCGTGGGTGTTGGGTAAATTTAGCCTCGGTTATTCATACGCGACAATGTTCCGCGACTATCGCATAGTGAAGAACAAAGACGGTACGCCGTACGTATCCAACGGATATTTGTACTTCACCGCGACCAACAACTATTGCGGCATTTGGAGGATGAACGTCAAGACCGGAACTTTCGAAAAGACCGGTGGCGTTCAAATGAATCGCAGCGGCACAATCTACTTCGATCTCAATTTAGATCTTGTATGGGATCAAGACGCCAACACGTGGCGGCTAACATTCGCCACGTGGGGCAACAACAGTTTCACCAACGTCAAAGTATTTGCCGGCACATACAACGGCGACATTTTGAACGGCATGCATACCATCGCCGGAGCCACGCAGCTTTCGTTATCGCAGGGTGGTGGCTCCAACGCAGTATACGATCAGTGTTTGGTGTTCAATTACACCACCGGCCTTTGGACCCTCGCATATGCAGTGAGCCCCGGCGGAACGTTCGGCGGCAACATGCGCATTGCAGTGGATACTTCACCTGACCTTGTTACGTGGACTAACTCATGGGTAGACACCACGCGTTTAAACAGCGAAGGCGCGTGGATTGCCAAAATCGGCGGCAACTTCTACGTATTCGCCGGTGATGGAACTAACTTCAATTGTTGGGATTTAACGGGGACTTTCCTGGGCACAGTCGTAGTCGACGTACCACCCCCGTCGATGGGCAACCCACCACCACACTTCATTGTGTTTCCTTGGATGGATGGGGACACCACGCAATACTACGCGTTAACGTGGACAAACGTGCAGTTTAACGTTGGCGGTGGCGCCGTGGGTATTTTCAGCAATGGTTCGCCAATGCTGTACCGCGCCCTTCAGACGGAAACCGGGTTTGAGTTCAACGCTATCGGTAATGTCTAAATGGCGTTCGAAAATCACCTACTGTTAGAAACTGGCGGGTTTCGACTTCTCGAAACCGGCGCTGGTAATCGGCTGCTGGAGAACTCTCCGGCCGGCACGGTTGTGCCTAATGTCGTAGGCGATCCGATCCCCGCCGCGTCCGCCGCCCTAACCGCCGTAGGGCTATTCGTAGGCACCATAACTGGCGCCGTGGATACGTCCGTCCCCATCGGAACTGTGATTTCGCAAAATCCGGTGGGTGGCTCCGTGGTGGCGCCGGGATCGAGTGTCGATCTTGTCATCTCCGTGCCTGCTACCAATTTCGACGTGATGCTGACGGTAATCAGTCAGTATCAGAATAGCCCTGTGTTGCTGCAGCTCATAGAGAACATGGGCGTATATCTCAACCAGCAAGTTAACTACGCGATGTTTTACGCGTATGTGTGGAACGTATCCACGGCTGTGGACTTCGGGTTGGACATATGGGGCAAGATTGTCAACATCGGCCGTGCGTTGAACGTCAACGGCAGTCCGGTCATTCTCGGAAATGATGATTTCCGAACACTGATATTAGTCAAAGCGTTGTCAAACATCGTGGCTACAACGGCGCCTGCGATGAATCAACTGCTGACTAATCTGTTCGGCACACTTGGCCGGACATACGTCACCGACAGCGGTGGCATGGAAATGCACCTTGTTTTCGAGTACGTTATCACGGACATACAGCGGGCCATCTTGACGCAATCCGGCGCACTGCCGCACCCGGCGGGCGTTCGCGTGAATATCGTCAGCTTCGATCCGGCACATACATTTGGATTTCATGGGTCCGGACTGCAGCCGTTCAATCAGGGCACGTTCTGGGCGTAATTGTGGAGTTAGCATGCCTGTCACGACACCTACCAACTTAATTACCGAGCCGTTTGGCGCATCCGCCGTCGATATTACGCTACCGGTGCCCATCACCGACCCAGGTAGCGGACAGGCATCGTTTACGTTGGGATTCCCTCACGTCAACAAGCTGCCGGTGAATACGGGCGGTATTCCGCCTTATCTGGAGGATATGAACGGTATCCTCAACATGGTGACGGCGTACGCTGCCGCGCTCGGAGCGGGACAGATTTTCCCCTACTCATCCGCGCTCGCCACTGCCATCGGAGGTTTCAAGCAAGGCGCCATTTTGGCACAAGCCAGCGGCGCAGGGTTTTGGCTCAATTTGACCAATGGCAACACCTCCAACCCTGACACTGGCGGTGCCGGGTGGGTACCGTTATACACCTATGGCATTGCCACCGTCCCGGTAACAGGCGGTGTCGTAACGCTGACGACGGCGCAAGCGGCGTGTGAAACTATTATTTTTACTGGCACACTCACTACCGACTGCGCGGTGGTGGTGCCGCCGGTAGTGCGGCGCTGGACGTTTGTGAATAACACCACGGCCGGTCTTTCATTCCAGATAACCATACAATCGGCACTAGGCCACGCCGCCGCCACACTGCAGCAACCGGATAGCATAAACCCACTTTCGGTTTGCACAGGCGTACGTGGTGATGGCACTAATTGCTACAACGAATTCGCGCCGCTGTTTTCCCCGCAGTTTTATGGGTCACCTACTTGCGCTTTGGGGACTATAGGCGGCAACGCGTTCCAAGTCATAAATCAACAGTACTTGCGCGATGTTTTGTTATCGTCGCCTGCGTTGGGCGGAACTCCCACCGCCGCGACCGCGTCATTTGGCACCAACAACACGCAGATTGCGACTACCGCGTTTGTGCAAGCGGCCCTTGTGCCCAGCTCACACTTGGCGACAACAGGACATCGTATAAGCCCGGACGGTTACATAGAGCAATGGGGGCCGATAGCGGCCGGCGCAGGGATCAACCCCGTGGATATTGCCATAACGTTTGACATCCCATTCCCCCACGAATGTTTCCACGTGAGCGTTACTACTAACCGCAGCGTTGCGACAGCGGGTCAAGCAGGCAGTGGCAGTAACTTTGCGCTAGGGTACAGGGGTGCTGGGCCGACTTCGGGATGTACCGTCACGATTGACGATTCGCTCGGATCGGCTTCCGCATATGCGGGTACGTATTACGCCGTAGGATGGTAAGGCTGACATGAGCGATATAGACGAGAAATCCGTTATGTTAGGCCAACATGAAGCGCGATTGGATAGCGTTGAGGCCACACTCAACGAAATCCGCGGTGATGTAAAGCGGCTCGTTGAGTACATGGACCGCGCCAAGGGTTCGTGGAAAACGTTGGTCGCTATCGGCGGTATCACCACGGCGGTAGTTGAAGGCGTTCACCAACTTGTCGGATGGTTGCACAAATGACGCGAGACGAAGCTGTAGCGTTGATGATCCGCCTGGAGGGCGGCGAGGCGAACGTTAAAGGCGATCCGGGCGGGCACACCAAGTACGGTATCACGCAAGCCACGTTGGATTCGTACCGCAAAAACGCACCACTACTTGGGCTGCCCACCAACGTGGCGAATTTGACCACTACACAAGCGGCGGTTATTTACATCGATGTTGATTGGGATGCTATGCAGTGCGACGAACTGCCCGCACCACTCGCCGCGTTGATGCTCAATTCTGCGGTGAATCAAGGCGAGCCCACCGCCGTAGGGCTACTGCAAGAATGTCTGGGATTGCGTGTTGACCGTTTGATGGGGCCCGCTACGTTGGCTGAGGTCGCCACGTGGAAGTCTAAGTACATGCCTGAACAGACTCTTGCGGAAGAGTTTGCCGCGCGCGTAGCAGTTCGTTACGCCTCGCTCAACCGCACCGAGTGGCAATTCGAGTTAGGTTGGATGCGGCGGTTGTTCCGCATCTATACCCTCGCCATCTCCGGATAGTTGGTCAGCGCGTCGCTTTATGTATCGGCGGCACAATGCCAGTGCGTGAGGAACGGTCGGATTCTTGGTTCGGGTCGTGTCTATAACTGCTAACGTAACGGGATCGCGAACAAAGAAGTAGTGTTCAGTCCTGCCCAAATGTATTCGATGTTTTGTTGCGAATTGAGCGACAGTTTTTGGAATATTCATTTCCGTTGCACCGTAGATTGGTTGTACGGTTAATTATCGATCCCTGGTATCTACCGGCGCATCTACCACCATTTCTTTGACGTATGCTCGAAACCGTTGGATCTGCGATACAGCTTCCTCAGCCTTCTCGGAAGTTGAGCAAACTGCAGCGATCTTGTCAGTACCGGTTAGGCTGTTGACTTCTCGAAATACAAGATAGACCTTCATTCTGGGTTCCTGGTTGTCCGATGTGCAAGCATCTTACTGACCGAGCCGTCAGTTTGCAAGTGATGCGCGTCACAGTTTATACTTCGGTCGATTTTCCATAATCTGGGCGAAACCATGAAGCACCTTGGCACGTACCTTGCGCATTACATGGCGCTCCTGGCAGGACTCGCCGCCGGTGTCGCATCCTTCAAGCCAGCCCTATTCGAAACCTTCTTGCCGTTCCTCGGCCCCCACGCGGCCGGGATCATCGGTGGTGCCGCCGCCCTCGTGGCCGCGCTCCATGCGCTCGGGATCGACCCGCCAAAGGCCGCCGCCGCGCTCCTCGTGGGCGTACTGTCCGCCGGTACGTTACATGGTTGCGCCACGCCGCCCGCTGGCGCATCGCTCGCCCAGGCCGCGCCCTTCGTGGAAGCTGCCGTCGATGTCGCCGTCGCTACGGCCGAATCTAAGGGCCTACAGCCGGCGCAAATCAATGCCATCGCCAAACTTGCCTTGGCCGCCGACGAGGGCTCCACGGCGAGCCTGAGCGCGATTGCAGTTGTCGTCAACGCGGAGCTGTCGAAGCTCGCGCTACCGCCGGGTGATGTAGCCGCCGCGCTCATCCTCGAGGATGCGTTGCGCGTGGCCATCACGGCGCGACTTGCCAACGATCCCAGTGCCGCGCAGGTGCAGGCCGCCGCCGCGCTCGTGATTCAGGATGTCATCAATGCTACCGGAGGTTAATGTGCGTAAATTTTACACTGGCGTTGTACTCGCGCTGCTGAGCGCTCTGACGGTTACCGCCGTTCAGGCGCAGACTGTCAACGAATCGGCTGCGGTGGCATGGACTGCTCCGACCAATGACGCCAACGGCATTCCGCTGGCGGGATCGCCCAATGCGGTCACGTCGTACAATGTCTATGCAAGCACCACGCCGCTGACGGCGGTACCGACCACGGCGCCGTTGGCTGTCGTCACCGCGCCGGCCACCACCGTAACGGGCTCCGTGTCCGCCTCCGTGGGAGCTACGTTGTACGTGTACGTGACGGCCTGTAACGCCACGGGGTGCTCGGCATTGTCAACACCAGCTACAAAGCTCGTGGCAATCCCAGGGGCGCCGCCGGGTATCCCCACCAGCGTCACGCTGACCGTCACCGTCGTCCCTGTTGCGTCCAGCGCCACGAAACCGTAATGTCGGTCCACGTGCACCTTGTCCACGGGATTTTGGACCCCGTTGGACACGCCGGCTTGCTGAAATTAGTGCCCTACCTTCAGCAAGCCGGCTTTGACGTGCGCGTGCCCGACTACGGGCTCATTACGGCGGTCGAGACACGGCTGGTTAACCCAATCATGACTCGATGTCTACGCCCCTACATGGAGCCGGGCGATGTATACATCGGACACAGCAACGGTTGCGCCATTGGTTACGATCTCGTGGCGTCCGGCGCGTGGGACCTTGCCGGGCTCGTGCTGATCAACGCCGCCCTGAAACGCGATATCAAGCTCCCAGGCCGGATGTGGGCTGACGTGTACTATAACGAAGGTGATGACGCGACCGTGGCCGCTGTAGCGGCTGCAGCGATCGGGCTAACCGATCCGGTGTGGGGCAGCATGGGCCACGGGGGCTACGAAGGTAGCAACCCCCTCATCACGAACATCGATTGCGGCCACCCGGCTCCGACCGATCTGCCGGCCGTTTCCGGGCACGGCGATATCTTCACGGACGCCAAAATCACCGCTTGGGCGCCGTTCATCGTGCGCCGAATTCTCAAGCATCTGCGCACGCCGTAACGCTTTGAGCTCACGCTTCGTGTAGCCGCCGAGCTTAGCCCGATACAGCGCGCGGTCTGCGGCGCGTAATCGCTCAGCATTCTTCTGGTAATACTTGGCTCTAGCGCGGCGTTGTGCTTCAGTCGTCATTTACAACTCGCATTTTGTCTGGTGGGATGTCATGCCAATGGCGCCAAAAACACCCGCGCCAGTCGCTCACGCATCGCCAGGGGTTGACACACTTTGGCCATGTAGGCGCACATCTCAAGCCATCCCCGCATACGGTTGTGCAAAGCATCCGCGTGGGGATATCTTCCTCAGTCCCATTTGCCATGGCGCTCTGTTTCCTCGGCTCCCGGCGCTTTGATTGGCCAAGGTCGGCCCCAATCGTCCACGGCCCATGACTTACCCACGTTAACAATCGACAAATACTCCGGAGTATTGCCGCGCCCGTTCTCGACCTCGCAAACGATCTCGTCATGAGTGTGCATTACGGGTAGGTACAAACCGCCCTCATCCAGCGTAGTTAACGCATCGGCTTGAAACTCGCGAGCCACCTTGGCCACCACGTTTTGTGTAAGCACACCGCCATACAAAAACATCTGATTCCAACCTATCGGGCCTTTCTGTATGTTGCTATTCCACCCATGATAACTTAACTCCAACTCCCACGGCGCTGCGTACTCGCGTCGCGAGGGTCGTAGCTCAGGCTGATGATATATGAGTGGGTCGCCATCTCCCGGTGGCATGCAATATAACGCATCCCCGTGGCACGCGAAGCGGACGCCACGATAGCCATAACATCCTCCTCGATCCAGTACTGCAGAAATGGCCGCTCCCTCCAGCCCGTATAATTCGGGGCGCTCGGCATCCGTGAACTTGCAGCGCGTTTGACCGCCCCAGAATTCGGTAATAGCGGGTTGTTTCGCACGAACGGCGAGGATGATTTTTTTGATCGCGTCGTCACTTCCAAGAATTTCGTCGGCTCCGAATCGCTTCCAGCCAGCGATCCAGGCGCCAAAGTCCGCTGACAATACAGCCAACTTTCCCAACTGTCTATCTTCATGATGTTTGCCGTGTTGTTTTTTATATTCGATGTATAACTCGACTGTGTTACCAGTAATCTGCGCGGCCATCGCCTCGTATATTTTGCCGTGCGTGTGGAAAACATCCAGGCGCCATTTTTCCCCGGCGAGCGCTGAGGTTACTACGGCCTGAATGGCATTGTAGTCGCTAGCAATAAGCCTACAACCACCCCGAGCAACCACGAGAGAACGCAGGCAATCCGCGATGCATTCGAGCGCATCCCCATATACAGATTCAACAAACTCAAGACTACGGCTAGAAATAACTGCCAGCGCATGCTCCACCTTTTCCGGTTTGTCTAACTTACCCTTCCAAACATTGGCCATCTGGACACCTTGGCCATTCCATAGCATGGTGTGGGCTGCAGCGTAGGCGTACTGCTGCCGGAGCCGACCATCCGCGCACACTTCGGCGCGCATCTTGTAAAGCTTTTTGACGCTGGCGAATCCGAGTTTTTGACGGATTTCCAACACTCGGCGCACCGCGTCCGGTAATCCGCGGTCATTGACCGATCCCGCTACGACATCTTCATCCAGATTGGGCAACGACACCCCGTGGATGTCACGCATCCATTCGAGGATTTTAGACACTTCATTGGCCGTCTTGACGCGGTTGGCCGTGATGCCGCGCAACTCACCTTCGTACTTGGCAAACACCTGTTCCATGATGCATATGCAATCTTCCATGGCTTTGGTGTCTATCTGCATGCCGCGCTCGTTGACGCGGTCGGAGGCTTGCGCGATACGCAGCTCTCGCGGCGATAGGTCCGGTATGCGGTTGTTCAGCGCCATCTCGGACACAACGTCCTGAATGTTGTATCGGTAGAAATTCGCGAAATCATCGGCCGCAGTCTGTGGCGTCCAGCGTAGCGAGGGGTTAGCCTTCGTGGGGTTGCGCGGCACGGTGAGCTTGCGTATCAATGCATCACCGGCCGGATCTTTCTGAAGGTGCGCTTCGGAGGGCAGGAAGATAACTTTGCCCGCATTCTTCAACGCGCGTGGATACCCCGACACCGCAGCCTTAGCTTGCGTGTCGCGGCACTGCTCGAGCTTTAACTCAGGCCAACCCCACGTGGGAACACAGTACCCGTTCCATACTTCGTACTCGAAACCTACGACGTTCCAACCTCCGAGAAGGCCGCCATTAGCCACGTAATCCAATAACGCCCATGGATGAGCGTTGGGCATCGTATTGTAGCATCCCGTAATTACTTGCTCAGGCCATTTACCTGTCGTCCAATGAGGTACCCAATGCTGCGGCCCGCGCCCATCCAACATATCGTACGCCAGCGACAGCACCTCAAACGATGGGTGCCGCACATAATTGCGCACGCCTACAACGGGCAACCCACGGTTGGTGTCGGCAATGCCGGGCAGGCTGGTGAGCCGGCGCGTGGGCTCAACCCATGCGGGTACTGGAAATTCCAGATTCTTACGCTTCACCCATTTGTGGTATCCAGGTACGTCTTCCCACGCGAAACCGGCTTCGCTGTAAGTTTCGAAATCGCACGAAGGTAACAGCGTGCTCCATCCGTGGAGCGCCGGCACGCGGGAATAGTTCATAGCTTATTAGGGCGTGTTATTACACCGAAGGGACTGGCTGCGCATACACCAGGAATGCTTTCTCGTCTTTCGACGTATGGCTGCACCCACTCATTAAAGCTGGCTACTTCTAGGCCCACTACCCTAATCTTGCTACTCGATCGAGAGTAATTCACGGGTGGGAGGAAGAAACCTTTGCGTCCCAACCATACGCCATTCCGGCCGTCTCCAACACGCGAAGATCATTCGCCGCATCGGATACGCCGTGCCAATCGCCGCTTGCAACTTTCGTTTTTAAGTAGACGATCAAAGCGGCGTGTTGTTCTTTGTAGGTCATTGCTCACATCTCCTTTAGTTCGTTGCCCATCTCCCGCGCACCACATACCCACTGATGATAAGGGTTGCATTTAGCGGTGCGCGGGCGGGACTCTATTGCCCATCTCCCCGCGCGCTGTAGTCCCGTCGCAGCAACCTGCTTACGCTCTAGAGACGGCTAGCACCTGACCAACAACGCGCGGGGCGGGACTCTGTTACGCCATGAACCCTTGCTGCCGGAGCATATCATCCGTCCACCCCTGCGCACGGAATTGCTCATAGGTGGCGCCGGCCGCCTTGGGCGTCATCTGACGCGCCGCCACGGGTGGTGCTGGCGGCGGGACCGGGCTCAGGAACGACGGCGCAGGCGTCACGTACGTGGGCTGCTGGGCCGCGGTGGGCGGTGGGCTAGAAGGGAATGCAGCAGTCGTCGGCCCCGGCGCCGAGGCACCCAGGAACGCAGGGGAGCCCATCGAAGGGGCACCGCTGACCGGGGGCGGCGGGGGGCCACCGTACCCACCGGCAGCCGGCGGCATCCCAGGCGTAGGGAACGCGGGACTTGGCGCACCTCCTCCGGCGACCGGGAACGCTGCAGCAACTGGGAACGGGGTGCCTCCCATCGGCGTGGCGCTGGCGCCGGCCGGCAGTGCAGACTTGCCGAAACCAATCTGTGTCGGATCGGGGCCGCTACGGATCTCATCCCCGTACCCACGTAACGCCACATGGTCGCCATTGATGTAGATGCCCGCGTTACCTTGTGACTCGTTCGAGGTGTAAGAACCGTACACCTCAATGTAGTACCCGCGCTTGACCGCGCCGGGCTCGGTGAGCGCCTGACCGGAGGCGTTGTAAATCTTGGGCGGCAGCGTGGAGGAAAACCCCACAATCCAACAACCTTTGAAACCTTCAGTGTTGGCATTAACACGCCCGTTTTTGTTCGGGCGAGTATCGTCGCCATCCTCAATCTTCCACGCGAACGACGGGTGCTGCGCTTCGCCCTTGGGCCAAGCAGCGTGGCCATATTGCCAGATTTTCTGGCCCCACGGCTCTCTCGTGGTCGGGTTCACCGCTTGCGACCAATGTTGTTCGCCGGGGTTTTTTGGGATCGCAACAGCGAAAAAGTACGAAATCTTGGGTTGCCCGGCCTTCGGGTGCCCAGCGGGGTAAACCTTCTTTTGTTTGGTGACGAAATCGGTATCGTTACCTTTGTAGAGATCGCCTTGGACCATCCTACCAACAGGAAACAACATACTCACACGTTCAGAGGCCATAGGTATAGTAACTCCAGTTATTTCGAAATGTGTCCAAAAATCTTGCGAAACTGTATCTCGTCGTCCGGGACGAGCTTTTTACCACCCTTCGGGCGCGATGCATAGTGCGCCTCGATGGTTTCGCGGTCGATGCCTCCGCGTATCGCGTTCGTGGGGGTGATGAGCTGCAACGGCTTACGTAGTTGGAAACCGAGTAGGTCACCCATCGCGGCGATATCCTCCGCAGATAGCCCGTCATTCCATCGAAGCCGGCCTACAACAGGCTCCATCTTCCAGTACGGAATCTGCAACCCTGCGTTTACTGCCGCTTCCGCGTGGGCACGAAGACCGGCTTCACGGCCCTCCAACATCTTGATCGCCCATTTCACCAACCGTAGCTCTACTCCCACGGCTTGAGGGCTCATCTTCTCGGGCTGCGAGGTACCCACGAAACGCAACACGTTAGCGATATCCCGGCGGAACGTTGGACATTGCGTCTTGGCTTTACAATCCACGCAATGCGGGCCGGCGATGGTGCGCGGCGAGTCGGATAGCGCCTCGTTGACTGCGGGCACGATGTGCTGGTTGGCGTACGTCCATAGATCTATGAGTGCTAGAGGTCGGCCGTTCAACTGCCGCCACTCACGCACCGGCCCCTCGTGATGAAATGCGCGCGGTTGCACGATGGTGAGACACACGCGTGTATTCCACGCAAGTTGTAGCCGTTGCTGCACCCCCAACGCGTACGCAATAAGTTGCGGGATCTCAAACACCTCCACGTAACGGTGGCCGTATTTGTAATCTACGTTTTTGAGCATCAGCGCGGGTACGCCCGTTTCATGGTCGATGTATTCGATTACACGCCAGTAATCGGGCGTACCCCAACATTCGGGGATCACTTCCCGCGCATCGACGGCATCCTCATATCGCGCCCCCGCGTGGAATTGCGCCTCTTCTGCGTACATCGAAGCGCCATCCAACATGTCGTCATCGATCTCCCAAGATCGACCCGCGTGCATGAACTTGTCGCCGTACTTCGGTTCCCACTGCTTGGAAGCTACGCCCATGGCCACCAGATGCGCGGCCTGTCCCTCCAGCTCTTCATCGTCCGGCGGCAGTGGTGGTGCCTGCTCCTGCATCATCACGGAGCCAGGGCACGCTATTGTTAGATGCAAGGCGCTCGGCGCAATTCTGGCGTGAGCGCTACCGGTGACGGGGGTATTCAATGCACTCCTCCTAGATGTACATCACGTGGCGGCCATTCACATCGCGCAATGACCAACGCGTGCCGTGCACTCGCATCACGGATCGACCATCCGCGAATACGTACCATTCCGGTACTGTCGGTGTGATGCTGAGCGCATCCATCACGCCACCCCTTCGACTGGCAGACCGGCAATCAGCGAATCGAAGTCGCGGTCGATTGTCGGAATGAGGTGCGTATACTCGGGGTTGCCCAACGCCATAAGATTCGGCGCGCCGTGCTTCTGCACCACGGGCGATACCAACCGCGGATCGAGCTGTTTGTCCCGCGTGGCAGCAGTCAACTTGTTCATCAGTTGACGATACTCGTCAGCTGCTACGGACACCCCAGGAGCAGCCCCAGCGGCGGCATCGACGACGGCCGATCCAACCTGTGCGGGTCCGGGTACAACACCCGGCATTGCGTAGGCTGGTGGCGGTGGAGGCACCATTGTAGCGGCGGGGACTGGCGGGACAGGAGGCAGTGGCACGGAACCATTAAAGCCGAGGGGGCTTGGGGGAAGTTGCACCTGTGGCGGCGGTGGGTTCCACGTGACGATTGCCGGCTCGGCCGGCCGAGGCGTCACGCCCATAGCGGCAACTCCCGCAGATACCCCAGCGTGCGGGGCAACGCGGCGCGCGCTCAACTCTTGAATCACCTGTTGCGCGACGGTTGGATCGAGCCCCTTGATGAGCTTCCACGTGCCGTCTTGCTTTTTCGAGTGCTTCTTATTGTGGATACGGCCATCCCACGGCAGACCAGAAGAATCGTACTCAACTGGTCCAGCCGCCGCGATTGTCGTCACAGGCGAGGCATTGTTCGGGGCTGCCGTAGGCACCGGGGGCACAAACACCGGGGGAACGGATGATGTGGTAATGGCAGTGCTTGTTACGGTGCTTGATTGCGGGGCATTTGCAACAGAGTTGACAGGCCCAGCAGGCGGCGCAACAGGCAATGGAGGTATGGGTTGCGCAGTAGGGGCAGAAATGGGGCTCGTATTGTACGGGGCGCTCGGAGCGGGCGGCGCCGGAGGAAAAGGTACTACGTTGCTGCGCGCGGCGCTGGGCGCTGGCTGCGTCACAGTTCCCGCGGGAGCTGCCGGGGCATCCCCCGAAACCTCGAGTTGCGGGATATCACCGGCCAGCATCAAGATTGCGGCGGCGGCGGCACGGTACTGCGCGGGGCCATCGTGGGCAGAGTCGATTTCAATTCGCATGGGTTTCCTCGAATAAAATTTTTGGGTTGCAGGCGGAGCGCATCGTATGCTTAACTGACGCCCTCGTCAACTGGAGTGCACATGGCCGCAAAAATACACATCAGTTCGTTTATCCTCTGCACCGGCCGTAAATGGCAGCGGGGCTCAATGCGGTTCAGTACGTATGCGGATAACATCACATGCCGAAATTGCCAGCGCTACATTATGCGTAGTTATATGTTAACTACTCGCGAGAAAAATCGCTTGCGTAAAAAATGGGGGATGTAGTTGACTCTCCGCGACTTCCAAATCGAGATGCGCGACGCAATCTATCAGCGTTGGCAGGAACCGAACGTATTTAACGTAATGGGTGTGCTGCCCACGGGGGGTGGGAAGACTGTCCTTTTCTCAAGCATCGTGCGAGACTTCGGGACGCCCGCATGCATCATCGCGCACCGCCTGGAACTGGTCGCGCAAGCCTCGCTCGCGTTGAACCGCGAAGGAATCCCGCATGACCTTATCGCCCCCAAAGATGTCAAACACGCCATCACGAAAGTACATCACGACAATCACGGTAGCAGTTTTTATCGTAGCGGTAGCCCTATTCGCGTTGCTGGTGTTGATACCCTGGCGAATCTTGATGGCCATGATCGTTGGATGTCACAAGTTGGTATCGTGGTGCCGGATGAAGGTCATCACATTTTACGTGCAAATAAATGGGGCAAACAAGTACTACGGTTCCCCAACGCGCGTGGATTTTTTCCTACGGCTCACGCTTTACGCGCTGACGGGCGTGGCTTGGGGCGCGGCGCTGACGGGCTGGCGGATAGCTTGGTTATGGGGCCAAGCCCTAGGCATCTCATTGAACGTGGTTATCTTACTGACTATCGTTTGTTTTGCCCATCTTCTGATGTTGATTTCAGTAACGTACCTATTGGTTCTTCAGGTGAGTACAGTGCCCCGCAGCTACGAGCCGCCACGCATGCGTCCAATAGCATCGTCGGCGACATTGTCAAACAGTACCTCAAACACGCGGCGGGAAAGTTAGGTGTCACGTTTGCAGTTGACGTTGAGGCGGCCAAACAACTTGCGCAAGCGTACCGGGCGGCGGGAGTGCCGGCGGAAGTCATTACGGCGGATACGCCAATCGCCGTGCGCTCCCAACTCATGCAACAATTCCGGTCCCGTGTTTTGCTTCAGCTCGTATCCGTGGACTGCCTTGGTGAGGGTACAGACGTGCCTGCAATCGAGGTTGTCAGTATGGGGCGTAAAACAGCATCTTTCCAGCTGTTCGCGCAACAATTTGGCCGAGCGCTCAGAGTTATGGTCTCGGATGAGCACGCATCTGCGTGGAATACTTACACGGATGCCCAACGCCGCGCAGCTATTGCTGCGTCAACGAAACCTAAAGCCATAGTGATAGATCATGTTGGAAACACAATTTTTCACGGATTGCCAGACGTCCCTAGATCGTATTCGCTTGAACGTGCGGAGACACGAACGCGCGCAAAGACGGGTGTTGAGGCTCTTAAAGCATGCCCCGAATGCACTCGGCCCTATGAACGTTTCCACGCTCATTGCCCTTACTGCGGCTACGAATGTCCACCGCGAAACCGAAGCTCTCCAGAACAAGTTGAAGGAGACATTATCGAACTGGACGCAGCAATCCTTGCAAGTCTCCGAGGAGATATCGCGGCAGTTGATGGCCCTTCAGATGCGCGCGGGACGGATCTCGTAGGTAACAGCATCCGCAAACAGCATAAGGACCGGCAACAGGCGCAGTTCACACTTCGCAAGGCAATGGAACTTTGGGGTGGTTGGCGCATCCACGTGGGAGAGACTATCCGTGATGCGAATCGTAGATTTTGGTACGCGTTTGGTGTAGATGTACTGACCGCCCAGACACTTGGGGTGCGTGATGCTGCGGAGCTTGAGGCGCGTATTCGCACTGAGTTACAGCAACATAACGTGGAGGCACAACTTGTATGAAGACCTACACTGTTACGAAGCGATTCTCCGTGGACGTGGAGCGGACTATCAATGCCGAATCTATAGCTGAAGCGGAGGAAAAATCGAAAGAGCTTCCGCTTTCGCGGTTTTTAAAACCAGCTCCGGGGGCTCATATAGTAGATTGGGGCGGATTGAGCGGCACCAATATCGCTGAGGAACGGGAATGAATCTCGTTGAATGGGCCGAGCGTTGGCGTATCTCGCCCGAGGCGATCAAAGAGTTATGTTTGACGTGTATCCACACGGGGCCGTGCGAGTCAGCCGATAGCGAAGGTGATGTGCAGGCGCGAATACGCCTCGCAGCAGCACGCACGGCCCGTTTAGCGTGGGGCGAGCAAACATACCTCTTCCGCAATAACCGTGGCGCCGGGCAATTGAGGAACGGCTCCTTCGTACGGTGGGGGCTCGCGAACGATTCCAAGGCAGTTGGCGACCGCGTCAAGTCGGGCGATCTCGTCGGTTGGGAGCAGGTGCGCATCGGCCCTGAGCACGTGGGTTCAGTCATTGCGCGGTTTCTCTCCATCGAAGTAAAGCGGCGCAACTGGAAGTTTGCGGCCACGGCGGAAGAATGCGCGCAGATTCAGTGGGCCGCCATCGTGAACGCGCAAGGCGGCCGGGCCGTGATAACCAACACTGACGGGAGTATAGCGACATGACCAAGGGCCAGAACTGCAACCCTCGGCCAGAGTTTCATGTCTGCGGGCATTGCGGCGACTTTGCACGCCTCCCGAAGCGGGTCCAATGTAAGTGTCGTCCTGAATACAAATACTTTTCGTATCCTCCGCAGCAGCGTCCCGAGACAGGCCACCCAATGCTGTGCGGGTGCAAGGAGTGTATGTGAAAGACCATCCGTCCAAGGAGACGGTGACGATAGGGGATTCGACGCTGTATCTCGGTGACTGTCGCGAGATTATCCCGACGCTGTCAACCGTCGATCTCGTTGTGACGAGCCCACCCTATAACCTTGGTGCGGCCCCTTGGGCCAGACTCGGGCATTGGAAGCCGGGCGGCAAGTCAGGCGGTCGAGATAAGTGGAAGGTTGGCGCGAGCGGCCAAGCCGGTGTCAAATACGGCGTCCACATCGATGCATTGCCGTGGCCCGAGTACGTGGAGTGGCAGCGCGCCATTGTCTCGTTGCTCTGGAGCCGACTGTCCGATACCGGAGCGATTTTTTACAACCACAAACCGCGCGTGATCGGTAGCCGGGTATGGACGCCCTTTGAGCTAATCCCACCCGAAGTCTCGCTGAGGCAAATCGTTACCTGGGCGCGACCGGGGGGCGTGAATTTCAACAAAACGGCATTTGTCTCAACGTCGGAATGGGTCATGTTGCTAGCGAGGGAGGCATTTCGCCTCAAGTCGCGTGGCGCATCCGGCCTTGGGGATGTCTGGCAGATGACGCCCGAGCGAAATGAGCATCCGGCGCCGTTTCCCGTAGAGTTGCCCAGGCGCGCGCTGGAGGCTACGGATGCGCCGGCCTGTCTTGATCCATTCATGGGAAGCGGGACAACCGGCGTCGCGTGTGCGCGTCTTAGGCGCCGATTTATCGGTATTGAGATTGATCCTCGCTATTTCGAAATGGCTTGCCGGCGAATCGAGGCTGAGCACGTGCAAGGGAGACTTTTGGCATGAGCAACGTAGACCGGACCTCAAATCCCGTAAGCCTCCCGACTTGGGAGGAATGTAAAGCGAAGGTGGACGCCGAAATGGCTACGCCTCTAGAAGCATTCATCTATGAGAACGAGCCCGCTCTCACGGAAAAGGCGCAGGACTTCGTTCACAAGTGCATTCCGAACTACAGCCGGCGCGCTGATGAGCAATTTCGCGGAATGTTGGCTGCTCTGATTGCGTTCGTTCGAGCACCGGACGAGACGTCTGCGACTTGCTGGGTATCTGTGAGCGACCAACTCCCGGAACTTGGCAAGCTGGTGATGATTTGCATCGGCGGGTTCATATCCATCGGTCAGCGCTTCGAACGCAATCGATGGGCCGATCTTGCGGGAGAGTTTTACGCTCGGTCTATCACGCACTGGATGCCAATCCCTGCAGGGCCTGGGTCATCTGTGGAACCGACACCGCCTCACCCCGGCCCGTCGATCGCGAAAGCGTTTGCTAACTCGCCGCGACGGGTCGATGTGAAAGCCAGCGGTGAGCCTGTGTCATTACCGGAAGAATCGGGATGTCGATGCGGCTGCTATTCGGGTGGCTGTGGCCGACCGGATGGGTGTCGATGCGGGCGTGAGTGCCCGTGCTACATCTCCGGTCGCGGAGCTTGACACTCCCGTCACTTAACCTATACCGTATACAAACCATGCTGAAAGACACTATTCTCGGGGCGGCTGTGCAGCTCGCGCGCAAATGCGGCTACCAGAATCTAACACGGCTCAACGTGGCGCACGCCGCCGAATGCGGCACAGGGACTGTCAACTATCATTATGCGTCCATGGACTTACTACGCACCGCCGTTGTTGAGTACGCCATCCAACATGAAATATTACCCATCATCGCGGAAGCACTCACGGCTCACCACGGGGCAACACAGAATATATCCGATGCGCTGAGGCGAAAGACAGCCCGCGAATTGTCCGGCATCGACCGATTGTAGCCGACTTCCTCCAATGCGCGACACGCGCTTACTCGATGCCCTGGCATCATACCGCGGCTTCGTAGTCTATCGCTTGCGCCCTGGCTCGAGCGGCAAGCTCGACAAGGTGCCGGTCGATCCGCGCACCGGTCGTAACTGCGACTGGATGAGCCCCAACTCGTGGATGTACCCCCACGAAGCACTCCTGGCCGCCCAGGCACTCGGGCCGGACTACGGCGTGGGGCTTGTGCTCATCCCCGATTGCAACCTGTTCGTGGTCGATCTGGACGCGGCACGCGATCCGGCCGGCGGCTGGCTCCCCCACGTGAGGGCATTCGAGGAAATGTTCCGTGGCGGCTACCTCGAGACGAGCGTATCCGGTACCGGGCGGCACATCGTGGTGCGTGTTCAGACCGCGCTTCTACCGGCGCACAGGACGCGCAACGCGGACTTCCGCATGGAGGCCTACTCGCAGGCCCGATTCCTGGCAATCACCGGCCTGGACGCGGCGGGCTCGCTCGAGCACGATTTTACCGCCGTCGCGCAACGGTGGCTGGCGCAATACTTCCCACCCACCGAAGCCCCCGCGGCGGGGGAGTGGCACGAAGGCCCGGTAATCCCGTGGGAGCACCCCCTGACCGATGCCGAGCTGATCGAGCGCGCGTGCCGCTCAAGCAGCCCTCGGGCCATCTGGGGCGGCCGGGCGGCCTTCACCGACCTGTGGACAGGCAACGTCGAAATCCTGCACCGCGTGTTCCCATCACAGACCGGCCAAGCCTACGACGGCTCCGCGGCAGACCAAGCGTTGGCCAACCACCTAGCGTTCTGGACTCGCAACGATTGCCCGCGCATGGAATCGCTGATCAAGCAGTCAGGGCTCGCGCGCGATAAACACCATCGGCCGGACTACATGCGACGCACCATCCTGGCCGCTTGCGCAAGCCAGACGGAGTGGTACACTGGCGGGGCAGTAAGCAACCCGCTGACGCTGGGCACGGGCACGGATGACATAGGTGTCGCAACACCAAACCCAGCACTTACTATCCAGCTCGTTGGAGCGCCCCCGCAAACGATAGATACGGCACCCGTAGGTGCCTCACTGGTGGGACCGCCGGCAGGGGCGCTCCAACCGGGCGAGCTGCCTGAGCCCGGCTCCTACATGGCAATCAGCCGTTGCCGCGATCACTTCGCCGGCTACAAATACGTCAAGAGCATCGAACGTATCCAACTACCGGACGGCACCACGCAGAACAAGTCGCAGTTCGATGCGATGCGCGGGAGTTGCAAATGGGCGATGGAACCGGATGGCTCCAAACCCTCCAGCTCCGCGTGGGACTGTTATCTGTTCAATCAAATTTACGCGTTTGACCGTGTTGACGGTCAGTACTTTAGCCCGCGCGATCCCACGGGGTGCGTGCGAAAGAAGGACGGTCAAACCGAAGTTAACTGTTACGCGCCGCTGGAGATACGCCGCGCGGAAGGCGACCCCACGCCGTTCATTCAACACGTGCAACGCCTGTTGCCGCACGACTGGCAACTCATGATTTACACGTTGGCTGCACGCGTGAAATTTCAAGGTGTCAAGTTCATGTGGGCGCCATTCCTCCAGGGCACCAAAGGCAATGGTAAAACGCTGCTGGCCAAGATTCTAGAATACTCCATCGGTAAACGTTACGTGCATTGGCCCAAGTCGGATCAATTGGACGAAAAATTCAACGCCGTACTGACTGACAAAATCATCATCATCGTGGATGAGATGCCGCGCAATGCGTTGGACATAGAGCCGGTACTCAACTCGTTGGTGACGGCCACGAGCTTGGAAGTACGGCCGATGTACGCTGAGAAAATCATGCGCGACGTTTGCTTCAACATGATGTTTATCAGCAACCACCGCACCAGCCTCCAGTGTGATCCGGACCAACGTCGTTATGCACCGTTCTTCTGCGCGCAGCAACACAAGGCTGACCTTGCGCGTGATGGGCTCACCGTAGAATACTTTCAGTGGTTTCGAGACTGGTTGGAAAATCGAGATGGATTCGCCATATGCGCCCACTACCTCAGCACTCTGCACATTCCTCGTGAGTATCATCCTGACGTGTCTATACGTGCACCTGAGACCTCCTCCACATACGCGGCCTATCGTGCTAGCTACACGCCTGCGGAACAGGAGATTCTTGCGGCAGTTGAGGAAGCTCGCCCAGGTTTCCGCAACGGTTGGCTGTCATCTCACGCGGCGGATATGGTGTGGGCTCAAGCGGGTCGCGCGCGACATCTGCCGTTGAACACACGCCGTCAGATTATCGAAGGACTAGGTTATGTTCCACACCCGTCGCTACCGGATGGCTTGGCAACGCAGACGCTTCCAGACGGCACTCGACCACGTTTATACCTACGTGAGGATCACCCGTGGAATACGACGATGGTCACAGCAGCACAGGTGGTAACGGGTTACCTGGAGTCACAGAAATGAGATATCGAATCGCCTACCCCACCCGTCGTCGCCACCCGCTAGCGCATCGACGTAAACCAGCGAGGCTTGAGACACAACTCAAGCAGTTGGGTATCGCTGAAAGTCCCGCGCAACGACCGGTGTTGGCCCCCGTGGATCGTTGGGCGTTACGTGCTTATCGCAACGAGTTCGGAGTGGTCACTCTAACGGGCCAAATCGTGCCGATGTATTGATGGCTGGGGCTGGAGGATTCGAACCCCCGCCGCTCGGCCCTTGTGGCCGACGGTTCCGAGCTGCACCCACCTGTGCCGCCCCATAGACTTACCGTGGGTGCTGATCGCCGAGCGCGACGGCCCAAGCAATCAACGCCAACATAATAGAATGCTTTTTCGGGCCGCGCTTGCCGCAGCCCTCACATACAACCCAACTACAACGGTCACGCTCAGTGCGTATCGTCAGCCGGCGGTGCGGGCAACGTTGAGCGTTTGAGGAACGTTCCGGTGCAGTAGATGAACGCGGCATAGGCAACGATAACCGCCAAAACAATGAGTGCTTTAACCATGCGGCCCCCGATCTGATATCGGGAGCCTAGCGCCGACTGACGGGAGAGTCAACCCGCATCCGTGGCGACGACGGGCGGCGGGTCGGGGAAGTACCCGGCGACCTCACGAAATTCCTGCACATCATCCGTTGTCTGCACCCCGGTGGAACGCGCGGTCTCATTCACCTTGTGCATCCACGCAGTCAGTGCGGGCGTGGGTGTCTCGTTGGGGGGCCGATCCACTCGCAGTTCAACTGCTGCAATTGATTGTGCTGCCGTCAATCCCATGGTTTAGTCCGCCTGTCGCCGTGTGGTGAAGCCCGCAGTATATAGCATCGACGGTGGGGGCGGCGCAATCGCTGGGGTTTTGCCCAGCGCGTACTGCACTAACGGGCACGTATCACCATCGACACCGGTCAACTCCTCGCGGGTCGCGGCGCGACGGGCCATGTACTGTTCGAGCGTTTCCACGGGGTGACTCCTGCGTTATTCGATGGTGCGCATCGTAGTGCTGCAAGCGAGACTCGTCCGTGAACCTCGCCGCAGTTTTCACACTCCACGTCGTTCTAACTCCGCCTTAAGTAAAGCTGCCGCCGTCCCCAGGTTACAGTTGAGTGCTTCCATGAGTTCCTTGCACGCCCAACCGAACGCAGCGGCCGACTCAGGCCCCGGCAACGCGGCCACGGTGACGTAGGTCGTTACCGCGTGACTGAGCGCCACCTGAACGAACCCGGCGTTCACGGCCCACCCCCGGTATGCGGCGCCACACCCGCCATCGCCGGTCGATTCAGCAGCACGCGGCCCACTCGGGTGCGCGCGGGGCCTCGATCAGGCGGCCGGGCTCGCGCGGTGGTCTCGGCGGGTTCTCCCTCGTCGCCCAGGCCATCCAGCAGGGCCTGTAGATCCTCCAGGATCGCCTCCAGCAATTCTCGAGCTGCGGCTGGATCCACACGCGCCTGCCGCTCTATCGCCCGCTGTAGGCCCTCAGAATTGCGCTGGATCTGCCGCGCCACCCGGTCGGTTGGCTCCTGGGGCTGTCCGGCGCGCCGCAGGGAGTCTTTCGTCGCAGTCTCGGGGTCCACGGTGCGCAGGTCGCCGCCGGCCCTCACGTAGCCCACGAGGGTCGCCTTCGCCGTGCGGGCGAACCCGCTACGACTGTTCCGTGCCAGCATCCGGCGGCGCCGCTCGTCGCGCGGTAGCTCGAGATCATCGGCGATATCCTCCGTGACCACTCCACGCAGCACTGCGGCGTACAACGGCGCCTCGATCCGCTCGAGCGCCGCCAGCTGTGTTTCCGCGCTCATGGGTCGTCCACGCCCACGTGGGGTTCCAAGCTGTGCTTGCACCGCTACCAGCAACACGCGCAAGTAAGTGAGCCCACCACCTTGCGAGGCTACAACGTGGGAAGTGTGATCACGGGCCAATTGCTCCACCTGGGCCTCGGTCATGACGTACTTGGATTTCATGTTCAGTACTCTCAACAACACTGACGGATGTGTCAGCACACTGAGATATGCAGGAGGCGTGCCAGCGCGTTGCGTAGCAATACACACACTTAACTTGCTACAGCTGTAGCGTTGCGCTGCAATACTGACCGACTCGTCAGTAAATGCTACATAACACTACAACCGTATTATCGTTGAACATAAAAAAAGCCCCGGTTGTGAGCCGGGGCAAAGAACGTTGGCCAGTCGCGGACCCAACGTTCAGGGGGTCAATTCAATTGTAGCGACTGTTCAAGTAATCCACAAATGTTTCTACATCGGATGGAGACCAATCGCGGCCATCTCGAATGAACACAGCATCGGGAATGTCCACGCTGCGAAATTCCCACTCGCCCAAATTGCGCAGGTAGCGTGCTTTCCATTTCATATCGGGCACCTCGTGCCGCTCGGCCGGATTCCTTCGCGGAAATTGCGAGCCACCGCGGCACCTGAATAGACGAATGACACAACGTACCATGTCTGACGTGCGATCTTCCACGCGCGCATGCTATCCGGGTGTTCGACGCTCTCGCGGGCTACCTGCACATCGAGCCACGAGGAGACAAACGAGTGAACGCCCGCCATCAGCGCGTTGACGGCGATCACCTTCGATTCGGAGGGATGCGGCCCGCCGTACATCAGCCGCGCCAATGGGTCGCCTTCGAAATAACACACGGGATGCCGCGCGATCTGAACGGTTTGTGCGGTGTCCACGGTGTCTAAAGCTTGCCACACGGCTTCCTGGTATTGCGAGGAGCGCTCGCTAGGCTGCAACGGCATGGGCAGCATAGCGCAACCGGGCAGCAGGAGTTGAATGAGCAACACGGCCAGAATCGCACCGATGTAGTAATAGCGTTCGTGGATGCGCACGGTTATATCTCCAGTGGGATAACATCGACCCAAGCCCCCAAGGGTGCAAGATGATACACCGTCGCTCGCGCGAGATGCACATCGGCTAACGGCACATACATCTCTGCGTTCCATAAAGGGCCTACAAACAACTTCCATTTGTGTCGAATTGCCGTTTCTACGAAACCCAAGCGTGTATCTACACAGATCGATGGTGGTGTGTCGTTCAGGCGTATCATGCATCACCCGATGAAGAAACAACTACCCAGGAACGCTATCCGCACATCCGCGCGATCTCGATGAGCGTAATACGCGTCATTTAGAAACTGCAGTGCGCTCAATCGAGACACCCGAACATACGCGGCCACGCGGAATGCCGGGCCAAATTCGACTTTAGGCGGAGCGAACTGGTCAACGTGTACGTGAAACGTGCGACCGCTGGAGTTGTGTATCAGTCGGCACGCCTCTTCATAATCCACGTGGAAGACTCGGATCGTTTCGGCACCATTAAGCTGGTGGATCGAGTCGGTTGTTTCCTTGCCTTCCACGGTGAGAATGTTCGCCTTGCCACCCTCTGACGGAGCTACACAATACATGCTCATGGCAACAGGCCCCACCGCGGGCTGGTGCGCATCACATGGACGTGGTGTCTGCGCAATTGCTTGGAATATCGGTACAGGTTACGCGCAAGCTCCAGATTGAAGAACGGGTTGCGCTGGTTCCAAGCCCGCACACGTTCGCGGAAATCCGAAGACACCGCACCCCGCATCACGGTGCGACCGCTCATGGCAGCAGACTCCACCGCGGGCTGGTGCGCATCACATGGATGCGGTGTCCGTAGCCTATGCGGTCCCACCCCGCACGGGCGGCCAGCATGGCTTCGATTACAAAGCGGCGTACGTTCATATGCCGCGCACCTTGCTGCGGCGATCGCGTTTAATCGGCTCCTGCGCCCACGGGTCGCGCGGGGCTACGGGTGGGGCATTGTCGTAGGGGTTCATAGCTGGGGCTCCTCGAGTGACTGTGTGCGTAGAATACTGACGGGGCGGTCAGTCGTCAAGTGAAATACATCACAATCACTCGCTTTGGTTACGCGGGTCTTCGATCTCGTACGCCAAGTCGCGCTTGCTCCAATACTCACAAGCCTCCTGCGCACCGGCCGGTAGCTGGCCACCCCGCTTGACGCGCCAAAATTCGAAAATGCAACGCTGCAAATACAAGCGCAACTCGATGCGCTCCGCGTTGGTGCTTTCCTCCAAAGTCAATAGCTTTTCGCTTTGGTAGGTTTTCACCCCGTCAAACGGCATGAGCTTCGGCGACACCACCACGCTTACGCACGTCACGCAACCGCCCGTGCTGGTATACCGCTTCGAATAGTGGCCGTACTTACAGGGCTTACCCGTGGTGAAGAACTTTTCGCCAGCTCGCGCCGCCAGCAATCGTTGTGAATAGATCGAAGTCATATTGGCTATTACCTATTAATTAAGAACGCCACTATCCTCGCAGCTATTCATTCTTGCGTCAATAATTCGACGACGCCCACCCCCTGCTTCTCTCTATATTATTAAACCCTATTACTTATTTTTACTCTTCTACATTCTATATATATCTCACATAATACCTTTTAATAATTGCGTTAAAGGGTAGGGGACATACCCGTGACGGTACGGTCAGTCATTCTTGCAAGATGCAAGATGCAAGATGCAAGCTCGTGGTGATCGCGTTACATAAGTGTGGACTTATATGAAAACTGACGACACTTAAGCGATTGCTTGACTAATAAGCGTAGGCTTATACATTGATTTTTAACCGCAAACCTACATACTTTTACGCATGAACCAAATTGCGACAGTTCCCGCGGGCACCCCCGTGGAGGTAGTTGAAAAGTCGCGCGCGATGGTGCGCGTGGAAGCGGCGCGCAAAGCGTGCAACGCGGCCGAAGCTTCGTTCGCTGAACACTGGGCCGCAACATCCAACAAGGCTAAAGCGTACCGATTGGCCATGGGCTACGACGGTACAAAGAAAGGCGCGAAGGCGTGGGGGCCAGCGTTTCAGTATCAACGTGCGATTGAGTATTCCTACAAGCCAGCAGTGCAAGAGTATTTCCAGGCGTTGAAGGATCTTGCGTGCGAGAACGCGGTGATCAACATTCAACGCATCCTGGAACATGACAAGGCAATTGTGCAGGCGGCGGAAACATCCAACGATCTATCACGCCACGTGTGGCTCAATTGCCGCTACTGCCACGGTGCCAACAACGCGTATCAGTGGATTGATGATGCGGAGTATCGGCAAGCCATGGCGAAATGGTTTGAACAGGTCGGCGCGTTGAAGGGGGATCAACCCGCGCCCGCGCAACCGGACGACTCGGGCGGCTATGGTTTCGAACAGTGGGCCAAGCCCAACGCCGATTGCCGCCGCTGCCTGGGGCTCGGCGAGCAGCGCACGCTTATCGCGGACACGACCGAGCTGGAGGGACCGGCCGCTGCGCTCTACAAGGGCGTGAAAGCCAAAGCGGACGGCTCAATCGAGTTGATTACGCACGATGTGGACAAAGCCAAGGAGCGACTGCTGAAGGCCGCAGGCGCGTATGGTGACTCGGCTAGCGACGTGGCCCGCGGCGCGGCGGCGGGGGCTGCTGCGGGGGCGGCGGCTGCTGGGGCGGCTCAGGTAGCAGCCCGTACAGCGACTGTCGCAGTGACGCTTTCGGATGAGGAAGCGGCGCGGATGTATTTGGAGCTGGCGGGTTAGCTATTGCCCGCGCTGTTGCGTCGATGCGTGCTTGATTAGTTAAAAACCACTCCACTAATGGGTCCACTAATGGGCTGAGTGGCGATTCAATCAATCGCCGAATGTGATCAATCCCAGCGCGCATGCCCGCGTATTCAGGATCGGGCGGCTTGACTCTCACTACAGATGCGAGCGCGAATACCCGGCGCTCCGCAGGCCACTCGCCCGTTCGTAACAACCGATCTAACTCGCGTTTGCTGAGATTGCGGCGCATGGGGCGCATTGCTTTCATGAGCGTTCCTGCCACCACGCGAGCGCGGCGATAGCCAGGACGCTGATCACCGTGCCGCACACCGAGCCGATGATCACAAGCACCACTGTATGTGTTTCGCACATCATTCGACACCTTTGGGTAAATGCTTACGGTACTCTTCCAGCAGATCGTTCTGCGTGGAGTTGAACTGCGCCTCCAATCGCTCCACCTTGGCGCGTTGGGCCGCGAGCCGTTCCTTGTGCACGGCGAGCTGGTAGGCCAGTACGGCCAGCTCGCGGCGTAATTCTTCAAAGCGTGTCATCACATCACCTTGAACACTTCGCCGAATTTGGCCGCGTGGGCCATAGTGTAGGCGTCTATGAATTGTTGATTGGTGCAAGGCGAGACGATGGTGCTGTAGATGTGTTCGCGCAGCTCGTCGTCCATCAAATTTACCGCAGCATCGAAATCCACCAACCGACCGTTGATAGGGGCGCCAACGTACACCTTGCCATCTCCGAAAGAATCATTCATTTGCGTATCTCCGTAACCAGTGATGCGAACTATACTGACCGTCGCGTCAGTTTGCAAGTGATGCGCGTCACGCTTTACACTGCGGCCGATTATGGTAAATTCCAACGCGGAGCTGAGTGACCGGGGGCTCGTGGCTAACTCAGCAGCTGCATGCGAGCCCCAATTCGACTGGCGTCACCCGCACTATGCGCCTATTTGGGCCAAGCGCATGCGCATGCTGGCCAAGCTGCGCGATCCCAAGACCGGCCCGCAATACTTCCAAGCGATGATGCAGTTTTATCGTGCGGGCAACATCGACCGCATGATCGAGGACTGGGGCGTGACGGTCGATCCGCGCAATGCGGGCACTGGCAAGCCCATTATGATGCCGTTCATCTTGTTTCCACGGCAGCGTGAGTTTACCCAATGGCTGTGGGGTAAGTTCAAACAACAAGAAGATGGCCTCGAGGTCAAATCGCGTGATTGCGGCGCATCGTGGCTCGCCATGGCGTTTTCCATGTGCATGTGTCGCCTATTCAACGATGTTAGCTTCGGCTTTGGTTCGCGTAAAGAGGATCTTGTTGACCGTTCGGGCGATCCCGATTGCTTGTTCTGGAAAGGCCGCACATTCGTTAAATATCTGCCGCGTGAGATACGTGGCCCATGGGACTGGAAGCGTAACAATGCACACAAACGTACATGGTTTGATGACACAAACAGTTCTGCCACCGGTGAGGCAGGGGATGACATTGGCCGAGGCGGCCGTAAAACTATGTATTTTGTCGATGAATTTGCGTTCGTCGAACGACCCAAGCTCGTGGATGCAGCACTGTCAGCCAACACGCGATGTCGTATTGAGATGTCTTCAGTTAATGGGCTCAACAACACGTTCGCCGAGCGCGCCCGTGGCGGAAAGATAGATCGATTCGACTTCGACTATCACGACGATCCGCGCAAGTGTTACGTTGATGCGAATGGCATCAAGGTGCCCTACCCTGATTTCGCCAAGTATCTCGCCTCGCTCGACCCCGTGGTTAAGGCCGCGGAGTATGACCGCGACTTCAAGGCATCTATCGAAGGCGTGCTTATCCCACAGGAATGGGTAGAGGCGGCCATCGGTGCGGCGGCGAAGCTGGGTATTAAAGTTAGCGGCGTGCGTCGGGTCGCGTGGGATATTGCTGATGCCGGCAAGGATAAAAATACCAACATATTCCGCCATGGTATCCAGGTTGAGGATGCCGAAGAGTGGCAAGGTCAGGAAGCGCGCATGATGGATTCTGTGCGGCGCACTGTTGAGTTTGTTGATAAGCATCAAGCGAGTGAGTTGTACTACGATAAGGATGGCATGGGCGCGCCGGCATCGTCCATGCTAGCCATGGAACTGGAAGAACGCCGAAAGCGCAACGCGAAGTATCGATTGAGCGTTACGGGTTTCCGTGGCAGCGGTGCGGTAATAGATCCGGAGCGCAAAACTCCGGGCACGGACCGCAAGAATGAGGATTACCTCGAGAATCAAAAGGCGCAAAGCTGGATGGCCCTCCGTTGGCGGTTTTGGATTACATATAACGCTTTGACCGTTCCCGGCTATACGTATGATCCGAATGAAATTATCTCGTTAAATCCACAGATGAAGTTGCTCACCAAGCTCACGGGTGAATTGTCGCAACCCACCCGCACGTGGAGCAAGACGGGCAAGCTCATGATCGATAAGACGCCCGACGACGTTGCCTCTCCCAACCTTGCGGATGGCGTGATGATGGAATTTGCATACCAGCGGCCCGCTATGGTATTCAGTGACGAACTGTTGGGGGCACTATGAGAGATGATTGGGAGGGATTGTAATGAAACCGCACATATGGTTTGCTGGCGGCCGTTGGTTTTGCGGTTTCTCCGGAACAGTAGGGCTAGGCGTGTCGCCCGAGAGTGCTTACCGCGATTATTGGCTCGTCGCAGGTCTGCGAAAATACGTGTTGCCGTACGCCACGCGATGAGTCGGCGCGGCACAGCAGTGGGCGGCATTGATGAGAGTGGCCCGATGTCGTTTCTAACTCGTGCCCAAGACCGAGCGTTGCGGGCCAAAGCGTGGCGTTATGTGCGGCGGATCAACCCTCAGGTGGCGCGCCGCGTGTGGCGTAAGCACAGGACGGCCCAACAGTGGAAACGCTTGGGAATCGTAGGCGTGGCTGGCCATGACATTGGCCGCGGCGGGCGCACTACCGTGTATTACGTGGACGGTATATGATCTGCGCGCGCTGTCACTACGTGAACAACAACGGGCCGCCCGTGCGGCGCATCTGTATCGCCTGCAAGAAACCGTTCGAGCCGGGGCTCATCCGCGCCCCGTGGAAGTTCGAGCCGTCCACAGTACATGACCCGCACCGGAATCGCGGCGGCCTAGGCCCTCAGTTTCCTGTGAGCCGGTTTCACCCGATTGATTTACTCAAACCGTACGTAGAACAGGTTATCGAATCCGCCATTAAAGCCGGACTCGTCAAGCGCGGCAGTTCCCACGGGAGCTAAGGTGTGCTAGGGTGCGCGGGAGCCGAACGGTCGGCGCACAGGTGCAACAATGGCCCGCCGACAACCCAGCCTGATACATCGGGGCTATCTCTACGCCCAAAAGAGGCAGCCGTCTGCATTTCCGGCAGGCGTTGAGCCATCCACCGTTCGCATGACTTATGCCCGCGCGTGGCGCGATGGCTACCTTGCGGCTCAACGCGATGCCAAAAACAAGCCGTAGGCCCAAACAGCTCCGCACCATCGCCGCGATTCATCCGAACCGTGGCGTGCAGGCGTGGTATTGGAACGAGTTGGAACGATTGATCCGCTCGGCCCACGGCGACCTCTTGCGTCAGTTGGAGCGGCCGGCGCAGATAGCGTTAGATGGCAAGCCTCGCACACCATCCGGGTTGGTGCGTGAAGATGGTTCAGAAGTTGTATACGACGCATCTTCACCAATCACGCGGTTGGATAAAGTACTCAAACGATGGGGTGAACGATGGGCGGGGAAATTCGACAAAGCGGCCAACAAGCTGGCGAAGCAATTTGCGGCGAAATCGTTCACCTCGACAAACACGGCATTTCGAGCTGCCCTTTCAAGTGCAGGCTTTACGGTCCGGTTCAAAACGACGAAAGCCTCGCTGGAGTCGTTTCGTGCAACTGTCGCGGAGAATGTTGGGCTAATCAAGTCAATACAACAGCAGTTCCACACCAAAGTCCAGGGTGACGTATGGCGCGCTGTAACACGTGGCTCAGACTTGTCCACTCTGAGCAAGAGCTTGCGCGAGAGCTACGATATTACGACGAAACGCGCGGCCTTGATCGCGCGGGACCAGAACGCGAAAGCCAAGGCGACGATCGAGAACACACGAAGGGCGGAGCTTGGAATTACACAGGCCATTTGGCAACATTCGAGCGCGGGTAAAAAGAAGCGTCGTACCCACGTTGCGATGAACAACAAAGTGTTTGATATTCGTAAAGGGATGTGGGACGAGGATGAACAAGAATGGGTGTTGCCGGGCCAGTTGATTAACTGCCTCTGCACATCGCGCGCCATCATACCGGGGTTGGAAGAATCATGATAAAGGGTTTTAAAACGGTCACCGCTACGTCGCCGCACGGCGCATCAGAAAGATTCATCGGCGAAGCGTTGTATATAAGACGCGGCTATCCAGGGCATATAGAGATCTTAGAATTAAGCATTGATCAGCCGACCGGTGCGCCGCTTGTTGGCGTAGTACCCGACTCGTGGGCGTTGCGTTTTGAGTTGAACCAATAGTTATATAGGTGTTGCATGTTTCGTAAACTCTCCTTCGCTCTCTCCCTCACCCTCGCCTTCCTGTTTTGCACTCTGCCCACCTGGGCCGCAACGCTCTACGTGGAGGAATTCTCGCAGCCTGTGCCCGTGTTGTATCAGGCGGCCATCACGCCCAGCCTTGCATCACAGACCGTGGCTATTGGCGGCAGCTCGGCGCAATCGGCTGCGTTCAAAAACGACACCGTGTTGATCCGCGTTCACGCGGACGCAATCTGTAGCGTGCAGATTGGGCTGAACCCCACTGCGGCAACTACGAATATGCGCATGACGGCGGGCCAGACAGAGTATTTTCTGGTACCCAAAGGAGCCGCGTTTAAGATCGCGGTCATAAGCAACACATGATCCTTATCGCTTGCGCCTATTTCCTCAACGGTGGCGTGGGTATTCTCACGCAACCCAATACGGGCGCAGGCTCCGGGCCGCCACCCGTTACTCACTATCTCGTGACCGGGACCGGCACGCCACTCGCCACAGGATCGGGCGCAATTCTGGTGTATCAATGAAATCGCTCTACCGCTCACTCCCCTTGTGGCTGCCTTCAGCTATCGTTTTGTTGCTGTTCGCATCTGGCGCATTCGGCCAGAACGTAACAATCAACGCGCTTCCCACGGGCGCGGCGATTACCGGCACCGAATCCGTGCCGATGTACCAATCAGGCTCATGTTCCGCAACGAGCGGTACGTGCCAAACGACGCCCGCCGCGTTGCTCACCTACGTGAACGCCAACGCCGCACTGAACGCGTCAGCGCTCGTTAACGGCACGTTGCTCGTGGGGCGCATGCCTGCTCTTACGGGCGATGTCACGACTAGCGCGGGCGCCGTGGCGACCACCATTGCGGCGAGCGCGGTAACCAACGCGAAGTTGGCCAACATGGCCGCCAGCAGTATCAAATGCAACTCTACGACCGGTAGCGCCGTAACCGTAGATTGCAATCCCCTTCAGGCAGCCAACCTCATGGCAGCGCTGCTCGCCGTGGACGTTGCAAGCAACGCCAACACCACTCTGAGCGGGTTACAAACTGTCGATGGCATACCAGGATTCGCCGGAGAAGTAGTCCTCCTGTGGGGACAAACCACCGCATCGCAGAATGGCTTCTACGTGATGGCTTCAGGCGCGTGGTCCCGAGCGGTCAATTTCCCTGGCGGTTACACTATTCCCCAGTTTTGCGATCTTGCGGTGTTTGTTCTAAAAGGCACTAGCACTGGCGGATTGCACCTGTACTTAGACACCTCTTCTGCTGCCATCACCGTTGGAACGACTTCCCAAACTTGGCGTTTTCGAGCGCTCCCGGTCGCGACTCCAACGGTGTCAGGCACCACCAAGACCACCTCCACCACGCCGGGGCTGAATACAGTCCCCTCCATGACCTCACCCCCGAGCGCCAGCGGCGGTGCGGCCCAAGACTGCGTATCGTTCAGCGATACCGCCGGTAGCATCGCGGATTCGGGCGATCTGGCGGGTGAGCTTGGCCCCTGCATTGTGTCGGACGCCAACGGTCATGCGCTTCTGACGGGCGTTGCCTTGCCGGCTTCGAATGTTGGGACTCTGGATGGGAACGACCAACACGGTCACATCACCGGGCTCACTGCCGCGACCTCCGTGACTATCACCTTTGGAGCGCCCTGGACCTACGCGCCCTCCTGTGGCGCCAGCACCAGTGCGAACACCGCCGTGGGAATGTCGGCATCGTCTACGGCGGCTGTGACTTTGAATTTTGTGGCGCTTACTGGGTCGCTTCACTATTGGTGTTTTTAAGGATGAATTTACGCGCACTGTTGTGTTGGGCGGTTCTAGTTGGAACCGCCCACGCAGGCCCTAACGTACTCAACGCGACCACGCATGCCGATACGTTTATAGCTCCTGCTATCAACGCCGTGCTGGGGTCGGGCCACGTCGATACCGATATATTCGTAGATTATTACGGCGCGGGCACGGTAGCGAATATGATCGCGGCCAGCTCCAACACGGGCGCGAGTTACACGTCTGTTGCCAGCGGTCTAACGGTCAACCATGCGCCATATAAAGTCATAAACGCCTCCTTGTGTTGCTTTGCTACGGCCACGGATCAAGCGAACTACCCTTCTTTGGTGAGTGGCGACATCGCCTACGCCCAGCCGATCGGCACATTGCCGTTGCCCGCCGGCAGCGCGCCTCCTACGGCCATGATTACGGCATCTTCACCCAACTCCGGCGATGGCCCTGGAACCAACGGCTCGGGCCTGGAATTCGGGCTGTCAGCGAGCTACCTGGGACTCGACACCAGCGCCGATTCCTGGGATTCAGCCGCGATCGCGGGATTCGTGGCGGCGCTCGAGTTCAACCACCCCACGTGGAATTTCTTTGACGCCAAAGCGGCTTTGCGCGTCACCGCAGGCCAATGGGCCACCGGGTACTCGAGTAGCAATTTCGGCTTCGGGTTTGTCAATTGGAGCGCCGCCAACGCCGCCTCGACCCTGTACCTGCAAGGCCCTGGCATGACCGTGCGCAACCAAGTAGACGCTGCTGTCATCACGTTGTACCCGTTTCGCCAGACGCGCCGCACCCGCGAAGTGATCTATTCGGTGCCGGCCGCCTATACGTGGCCGATCAAAAACGAGTACACCGCATCGGATCTTACCGCATCGGGCGGCACGCTCTTGTACACCTCCAACGGTACAGACGTAGAACCAACCTACACATTTATGCCCGTTGCATCGGGCACGGTGACGTTCGTGGCTTTCACCACCGACGGATCGGGAAACTATTCGCGTGTTGAGCCGTATAGCGAAATGTCGGCCGCGCTGTTGGTGAGCGCATCATGCCATCCGTAAAACGCCGCAGTAAATACGCGCAAGTGTGGTCCGGCATTTGGGAGGACCTGCCGCGCGCGTGGGATCTCGCTTGCTGCGATTGCGGGTTGATCCACGGCATTGAAGTACGCGTTCACTACGGTGAGCCGCAGATACGCATGACTGTGAACAAACGAGCTACCGCTTCGTACCGCCGCCGCAATACCCTACCTTTTAAACCAAGGAGTAAGCCCCGTGCCAAAGGCAAAAACCCTAAGCGACCTACTCGTAAAACACGATGAGTCCGTCATCATCCCCAAGCGCATTCGCGAACATCTCGCCGCTATGTTGCGAGTTGGCCCTGAAGAGCACGATTACGAACAGGATTTCCTAACTGCCGCGAAAATAGCCAACAACAAAATTGGCAAGTATCGCGAGCAGTTCAAGGCGCACATCGTGTGGACGCGTGACAAAAACCCCAAACGCGTGTGGTTCGCCGACCCCAAGGTAGCGGCGAAATTCCGCGCCCGTATCGGAGCATCTGACGATGTCTAAGCCCAAAACACTAGACGATCTCGCTGCCAAACACGACCCGGTGACCATCATCGCCGGGTTGCGCGCTGAGTTGGCGGAGGCCCGTAGTCGTGCTGATTCCGCAGCCATTTTGCGTGAGTGGATCGGCACGGCGAAATTGGAGCTATCCGAGCTACAGTTGCCAAAATGGGTTGTGTCGCCCAAGACGGCTGGGGCGCCGGGTGTCCCCACGCTGCAGCTTAGCGACTTTCATTGGGGCGAGCGAGTTGACAAACGCCAAATGGGTGGGATGAATGAGTTCAATCTCACC
>Ga0070730_10000391_pt1 | contig 52483 bp, 45 predicted proteins | sample Coa_R1_3_FD_66447 | JGI IMG/M metagenome (GOLD analysis project Ga0070730, IMG submission 66447) | Surface soil microbial communities from Centralia Pennsylvania, which are recovering from an underground coalmine fire - Coalmine... | ecosystem: Environmental > Terrestrial > Soil > Unclassified ...
GAGTGATATTCGCACTGGTGGACCATGAGGTCTTTGTACTGAATTTCGACGGGGACTTTGGCGCCGTCGCGGCGCACGGCGTTGAAAAGCGTTTCGCTGACGTCGAGATTGAGCGTGTCGCCGAATTCGTAGGCGCGCGAGACGCCGCCGGATTCGATGCCGGTGGAGAGATCGCGCGTATCGTGGCGGCCGAAACTGCTGCGGCCAAGCGAGCCGAGAAGGTCTTGCAGAGTTTTGAAGCCGAGGAAGTCGACGGTCTTGTCGGTAATTTCGAAGCGGACCTCGGACTGATTGCGGTCCATCGGCTGGCCGACGCTGCCGCGCGCGGTGGCTTGATTGGGCGGCGTGATTTGCGGCGGCTGCTGCGGATTGATGAAGCCTTCCTGCGCCATGCGCTCGATCAGTTTATCGATGAGGTCGCTAATCTCTTCGTTGTTCATCGCGTCGGATTGCCGGAGCATCTGGCGCATCTCTTCGGAGAGGGAGTTTTCGTCAAAGAGGTCGCCTTCCTGCAGCGCGCGCAGGATGGCTTCGCGGAGCGCTTCCATGGAACGCTCGGGATCGAATTCGTTCATGCCGTAGAACTGCGATTCGAAGCCCGATTGCAGGAAAAAATCGCCGAGCTTCTTGATGAGTTCTTCGAGGTCGATGGCGTCGGCGGGTTCGCCGGTGTATTTGGAGAATTTGGTGAATTTCATAAGAGAGTTGACAGTCGAAAGTTGAGAGTTGAAAGTGGAGACCGCTGCACTTGTGCGGAAGACAGTAGCATGCCTGAAGTTTGCGCCGAGATCCTTCGACTGCGCGACCCGGCGCGCAAAAATCGCGCGCGAGAAAAAGCCGTGTCATTCCGCTCAGGATGACGGTCAGTAAGTCGCGCGCCCATGTTCAGTTGTATCCTCTTCGCGGGGCGCGGGGCGGCGTTTCGCGGGTTTCGGGTTGCTTGGGTTTATCGGCGAAGAAACCGCGCTCTTCGCTGCGGCCGATGCGGCGATGCGCCCAAAGGCCTTCGAGAATCATTTCCGCGGCGGCGGAGGCGGCGGCGCGATTCTTTGTGTCGGCAACGCCGAGGCGATGCACGTGCGCAAGCAGGTCTTTTATATTTGCGAGCTGGCGGTAACGGTCCTCGGTGCTGGAGAGCTCGGCAATTTTTAATTCGCCGCCGAGTTCGAACCATTGAATGACCGGCTGGAAGTTTACGTCGCTGAGATGTTTCGTAAAGACGCGCCCGATGGCGGTGCGGATCAGTTCACGCGCGATGGTTTCCGCGCCTTTTAGTTCGCCTTCGTATTCGAGTTCGAGCTTTCCGGTAATGGCCGGAAGCGCGGCGTAAAGATCGGCGACGCGCGCGACGACGGATTTTTCGCGCGTGCGCGCGGCGCGCTGTTCGGCGCTGCTGACGATGCTTTCGAGAACGGTGATGGGCAAACGCTGGCTTACGCCGGAGCGTTTATCCACGCGCTTGTCGTCGCGCGCCTGAAACGCGATCTCTTCGACGACTTGCCGCAAATAATCCGGCACCTCGGCTTGAACCGGCGAATCGCGCCGCGTCCACGCTTCCTGCCGGGTGATGGCCATGCCTTCTTCGACGGTTGCGGGATAGTGCGTGCGGATTTCCGCGCCGATGCGGTCTTTGAGGGGCGTGATGATTTTTCCGCGCGCGGTGTAGTCTTCGGGATTCGCGGAGAAAACGAGCAGCACGTCGAGCGGCAGGCGAAGCGGGTAGCCTTTAATCTGGACGTCGCCCTCTTGCATGATGTTGAAGAGGCCAACTTGAATTTTTCCGGCGAGGTCGGGCAATTCGTTGATGGCGAAGATGCCGCGATTGGCGCGTGGAAGCAGTCCGTAGTGAATCGTGAGTTCGTCGGAAAGATCGCGGCCGCCACGCGCGGCGCGGATCGGATCGACGTCGCCGATGATGTCGGCAATCGTTACGTCGGGCGTGGCAAGTTTTTCCACGTAACGCAAATCGCGCGGCATCCAATTGATCGGCGTCTCGTCGCCGTCGGCGGCGAGGCGGTCTTTGCAGGCGCGGCAGATGGGATGAAACGGGTTGTCGTTGATTTCGCAGCCGGCGATGACCGGAATTTCCGGATCGAGCAGGCCGGCGAGCCCGCGCAAGATGCGGCTCTTCGCCTGCCCGCGCAAGCCAAGCAAAATAAAATTGTGCCGCGAGAGCAGCGCGTTGACGATTTGCGGGACGACGGTGTCGTCGTAACCGTGCACGCCGGGGAAAAGCGGCTCGTTTCGCTCGATGGCGCGCAGCAAATTCGCGCGAATTTCGTCCTTCACGGAGCGCTGCAACGAGCGCGTGTCGAAATCCGGCACGCGGCGGAGTTCGCCGAGCGTTTTTGGGCGCGGATGAGACGACGACGGGTGCAGCGACGTTGCAGTGGTCATGTAGCCCCCTGTGCGGCAGGCCCGCACAAAAATTCTAATTCAATCCATTTCCCGCGGCGCGGCGATGCTCGGTCTCCACCTTCTGTAGATGCGGCGCCCAGTCGCGCAGGTACGCGAGCAGGCGCTCCTCGCGCTCGGCCTCGGTGCGAAGCTCGAGGATGCGCTGTTTCCACAGAAAGTCCATGGGCAGCTTCGAGGCGATCGTGTACGAAAGATTGTCTTGCCTTTCGGGCGCGGCGGCGTCGCGCGGATAGTCTCCGAAAATCAGCGTGTGGCACGCTTCGTAAATTTCCACGAGCGATTTCCGCGTTTGCGGCGAAATCGGCGCATAGCGGTCTTCTAGATAATCCACGCTGCCGTGGAGGAGCGGGTCTTGCGTAAAAAGTTCCACGACGCGGAACGGCGCGCGGCCCACGGTGAGAATGTCCATTCGCCCGTCGTCGTACGTCTTGACGACTTCGAGAATCTCCGCGGTGCAACCGGTTCCGGCGATGCCGTCGGAAAGCGCGAGCAGCATGCCGAATTCCGATTTCTGGTCGAGGCAGTCGCGCACCATCTTGCGATAGCGCGGCTCGAAAATGTGCAAGGGAAGGTCGCCGCCGGGGAGAAGAACGACGTCCAAGGGAAACAACGGAATACGATCGGGCCGCATGGGTGCTTACAGATTTGATGATAGCAGAGTGCGAGATTTCGTCTCACTGGTTTGTAGGCGCGGTGAAATCGAGCCAAGGTCCCTCGACTCCGCGGACCGGCGTTCCAAAACCGAACGCTGGCAGAAACCGGGCCGCTTCGCTCAGGATGGCGGATTGTTCGGGTCAGCTCAGTTCGGAGAAGAGCGATTCCATTTCCGATTTGGCGTGCGCGTTGCCTTTTTGCGAGGCGATGGTGATGCCGGTGTTGAGAACTTGTTTGGCTTCGTCGGTGCGCGATTCGCGAACGAGCAATTGCGCGTACATCAGATAGGCGGGGACGTAGTCGGAGTTGCGTTCGAGGAGCTGGCAGAAGTGCGCGTCGGCGGCGGCAGCGTCGCCGGAGTTCATGCAATCGAGCGCGAGGCCGTAGCGGGAGAAGGCGTCGTTGGGTTCTTTGGCAACGAACTCTTCGAGCAATTGGCGGCGCGTTTTCTTTTGGTCTGTCATGGTGGAGTTCGTATTATAGCGGGAGACAAAGCGGCTCCCAAATTTGAACTGGTTGCGGACAAAGTGAGGTATTGGATGAAGCGCAAGAAATCCGGCACGGCGGCAACTGCACGGCGCGATGCGTTGAAAGGGAAGCCGGTCGTTGCGTCGCGGTCGGAGATGGCGGAAGTGGTGCTGCCGGCGGAGACGAATCTGCTCGGAAAATTGCTCGGCGGCCACGTGATGCATCTGGTGGACGTGGTGGCGGCGATGGCGGCGAGCCGCCATTCGAACAGTTACGTGGTGACGGCATCGGTGGATTACATCGATTTCCGCAATCCGGTGAATCTCGGTGAGATTGTGATTTTGATGTCGCAGGTGAATCGTGTGTTCAATACGTCGATGGAAGTGGGCGTGAAGGTGTATTCGGAAAATGCTTTGACGGGCGAGCGGAAGCATACGACGACGGCGTACGTGACGTTTGTGGCGCTCGATGAGTTTTCGAAAACGCCGAAGATCGTGCCGCCTTTGATCGTGAAGACCGCGGAAGAAAAGCGGAGATGGAAAGAAGCCGGCGAACGCAGAAAGTACCGCCTGGCAATGCGGTTCAAGAAGAGGAAAAGAGAGGAATAGCTAGTGCAGACAGGCCAGAATGCGATTACTGCTAGAAACCTTCTAGTGTGCGCTGGTGCCTATTACTTGTCGGGCTGGCTGACCCTGCTTTTGGCGATTGGATTTGGAAAGCTAACTCAAGGGGTTATCTACAGCGGCTATTTCGGCGTAGGTGTGCTACAACCGATGGTGTTCCATTTGCCTCGCGCCGTCTCTGCGGCAATAGCTGGTGCCGTAGTGGCTTCGTTAGTTGAATCAAAACGACCGATTGGTTGGGCTATCATTACGGCCCTCCTGTACATGGTCCTAGGCTTTTTTGGTTACCACTGGGGACGCCCTTCTCTTTTTCTAGACCGCGTAGCGCAGACCGTCGGCACAGCTTTTCCGGCCATAGCGTGCGTTGTCGGCGCAGTGATAATAGAAGCTCGACGGAGTAGGTCTAAAGCTTAGACTTGAGCGATACCTAGCTGATAGCGCCGAACCAGATGGGCTTGGTCGTAGGTGTGGAGCTGCCGCCGGCGGGCTCTTCCGTGATGGCGAGGGCTTTGGTGGATTCCATGTTGTCCGGTGGATTTGCCACCAGCAGCATGAATTTTCCGTCCGCGTCGGGACGCAACATCAACGACGGAATCGGCTTTCCGCCGGACGCTTTCGGAATCAGCCACAATTGCAGCGTTCGGTTACCCGCCGGCATTGGCACGTTCTGTCCCACGACGACGATGCCCATCTTCGCATGCCACGTGGCTTCTAGATTTGGCATGTCTTTGCTGCTGGCGGGCATGGGGATCTTCAGTGAATGCGGGTCCGTCAAGATGACGGCTGCGCGCCGTGCCACCGCAAATTTTTCTTGTAGTTCCCGGCGCTTCGCGATTTCTGCTTGTGCGAGTGCGCTGGTCTCTTGAATGGTCTTGTTTAGCTGGACCGTTTCCCACGAGGTGTACAAGGTGAAAAGCAACAGCGCGGCCGCGGCGCCCCACATCCAGAACGGCGCGCCTGCGGGAGCGCTTGGCTCGCGCGAAGTGTGATTCACGGAGCAACTCCGAAGTCGGGTCGAGCGCCGGACACGCCGGGCTGGCCGGCCTTGCGGACGGAATCGGCAACTTCTTGCGCTTGCTCGATGCAGGCGCCGATGGCGGGGCCGCGAAGATAATTTCCGGCGAGATGCAGGCCGGGCACCTTTGCGATGTCCGCGCGAATGGTTGCGATGCGCGCCGTGTGGCCGAGATTGTATTGCGGGATGGCCTTTTCGTACGCGGTGACGCGGGTAACGGTGGGGCGCAACGTCAGGCCAAGCACCGGAGTCAGCTCGCGATGCGTCAGATCGATGAGTGAAGAATCGGAAAGAGAAACGGTGTCCGGATCGGTCGCGCCGCCGAGGAAGCTGGTAAGTTGAACGTGATCGGCTGGTGCGCGATTGGGGAAAAGGGAAGAACTCCACACGGTGCCAAGAATTTTTAGGCCGGCCGCGCGAGGCACCAAGAATCCGAAGCCATTCAATGAATGGCCGACTTCATTGCGGCGATAACCGACCGACACAACGGCGACCGGTGCGTATTCGATTTGCGAAAGCGCCTCCGCGACTGAAGAGACCAACGGCTTCAGCAGCGAAGCGGCAGTGTACGTCGGCGTTGCGACGATCAGTTGAGAGGTTTGGAATTGCGCTGGTCCGGAAGGCGTGTCGGCAAGTAACTCGAACCTGCCGTTCGCACCACGCAAGATTTGCGTCACGCGGGTCTCGGTTCGTAGCGAATCGCCCAATTTGCCGGCAAGCGCGCCGACAAGGGCTTGATTGCCGCTTCGAAAACTCGCCAGCGTCATCTTTACCCGCGGCCCCGTTCGCTTTTTTGCCGCGGACTTCATTCCCCGAATAACGCTTCCCGCCGCCACTTCCGCTTCATGAAGCGCCGGAAACGCGGCACGCATGCTGATTTTCTCGGGATCGCCGGCATAAATTCCGGAAACAAACGGGCCGACGAGCAGGTTCAGCAGTTCCGGCGAAAATTTTCGGCGCACAAAGTCCGCGATGGATTCATCTTCTTTCGGTGGAAAAGATTTGCGGAACGGCTCGCGCAGAATGGAAAACTTCGCGGGCCATTTCAAAAGGGAAGTGGCGAGCAGCGCCGGCGGCGAAAGCGGCACCGGTTGGAGTTTTCCGTTCACGAGAATGTAGCGCGGCGCGCCGGTCGGCGCGGGCGCGAACTCGTTGGAGAGATCGACGTCTTGGATCAGCGCGTTTAACGCCGGCGTGGTGCTGAAACTTTGCGGCCCGGTTTCGAAAAGGAATCCTCGGTCTTCGACCGATTGAATCATTCCGCCGGGCGTCGAAGAGGATTCGAGCAGCAAAACGTCGGCGCCGAATTTTTTCAGCGCGTACGCGCAAGCGAGACCGGAGATTCCCGCGCCCACGACGATAACTGAATGAGATGTGCTCACGGTCAGAGCGTTTTCGAAAAAAGCGGCTTTTCGGCGAGATGCTGCCGTTCGAGGTAGGGATCGAAAATCATGGCGAGATTGCGAATGAAGATTCGGCCAAGCCAGGTGGCACGAATTTCGTCTTTCGAAAGGAGCAGAAGGCCGTCTTCGCGCGGAGTTTCGAGCCGTTGCAACTCCGGTGCGAAATAGGAATCGAAGTCGATGCCGAATTCCGCGTCGATCTCTTTTTTGGGAACGACCGTGTGGCAAAGGATGCGGCTGATGACCGCGCGGCGAATGTGATCATCGGCGGAAAGACGATAGCCGCGCATGGTGGCCAGGCCGCGGTCGTGAATCGAGTTTTGCCAGTTCGGTAGGTCGCGGTGATTTTGCGCGTACGCGTTGCGAAAGCCGCTGATCGCCGTGACGCCCATGCCGTACAGATCGGCGCCGGCCTTCGTGGTGTAGCCTTGAAAATTTCGGTGCAGCGTGCGGTTTTCCTGCGAGACGGCCAGTTCGTCGCCCGGTTTTGCAAAATGGTCCATACCGATGTAGCGATAGCCGGCTTCGACAAATTGCAAAAGCCCGGTACGAAAGATTTCAAATTTTTGCATGCCTTCCGGAAGAAACGCGGCGAACGAGCCTTGCTGTTTTTTGAGCCACGGCACGTGCGCATAACTGAACAGCGCGATGCGGTCCGGATGCAGCGAAATAATCTGGTTAACCGTGGTCGCGAAGCGGTCCGCGTCCTGATGCGGCAATCCGTAAATTAAATCGACGTTGATGCTGTCAAAACCCAGCTCGCGCGCACCGGCGATCAGATCGCGCGTAATTTCATACGGCTGGATGCGATGAATGGCTTTCTGCACTTCGGGATGAAAATCCTGCACGCCCATGCTCAGGCGATTGAAGCCAAGCTTGCGCAACACTTCGAGGTGCGCGCGGTTCGTGACGCGCGGATCGACTTCAATGCCAAGTTCGGCGTCCGGCGCAAACGTGAATCGCTCGCGCGTGTACGTGAAAAGATCTTCGATCTGTTCGGGCGTTAAATACGTCGGCGTGCCGCCGCCCCAATGAAATTGCACAACCGGGCGCGAGCGCGAAACGCCGAGGCTGACGCGATCGATCTCTTTCTTCAGAACTTCAAGATATGGCGGCGCAACTTTTTTGTCTTTCTGGATGATGACGTTGCACGCGCAAAAAAGGCACAAGCTTTCGCAAAACGGAATGTGCATGTAGAGCGAAACGGGCGTTCGCGCGGCGTCGGCTTCCGCGTGAATTTTCTCGAGGTCGTCCACGCCAAATGCATCGTTCCACACCGGCGCGGTGGGATAGCTTGTATAGCGCGGCCCCGGCCGGTTGTACCGCGCAAGAAATTCCTCGCTGACGCGAAGCTCTTCGCGCATCTGCGACACGCTTGGATCGGTTCTGCTCACAGAGCTATCCTAACGCACAATGGTTGCGCTCGTGGTTGTGCTCGCCGCGAAAGTCGCTTCTTGACCGGTGTGAATAAACAACTGCGCGTTTTCCACCGGCGTCGTCGGCAGAATGCCGTGACCAAGATTCAGTATGTGGCCCGCGCCGCCCAGTTGCTGCACAATCTCCGCCGTTTTCGCGCGCAGCACGTCCGGCGGGGCATAAAGCAGCGCTGGATCGAGATTCCCCTGAATGCCCACGCGCGGCCCCGCCAATTTGCGCAGCTCCGCAAGATTCACGCGCCAATCCACGCTCAAAACATTCGCGCCCGATTCCACCACCGCCGTAAGCAGATGATGCGACGCCTTCGTGTAATAAATCACCGGCGCCAAGCCGATCACTTCGCGAATTATTTCCTGCACCGCCGGCAGCGCAAACGATTCATACTCCGGCAAGGCCAGCTCGCCGCACCACGTATCAAAAAGTTGTACGGTGGACGCGCCCGCCGCGATTTGCGCCTTCAAATATCCGATCGTCGCTTGCGCGATGCGATGCAGCAAATCGCGAAACACGCGCGGCTCCCGGCTCAGGAAACTTTTCGTCGCAGCAAATCCCTCTTTCGTGCGGCCTTCAACCATGTAACAAGCCAGCGTCCACGGCGCCGCCGCAAATCCGAGCACGGGAACTTCCGCGCCCGCCTCGCGCGAAAGCATCCGCAGCGCATCCATCAAAAACCGCGTCTCCGTCTCCGGATCAAACTCGTTCAGTTTCGAAACGTCCGCCGCCGTTCGCACCGGACTCGGCAAATTCGGCCCCGCATCGCCCAGCTCCAGCGGCAGCCCCATCGCTTCCGCCACAATCAAAATGTCGGAAAACACGATGATCGCGTCCACACCCAGCCTTCGAAACGGCTGCAGCGACACTTCCACCGCCAGTTCCGGCGTTTTGCATACTTCCAGAAACGCGTGTTTCGCGCGCAGTTCGCGGTACTCCGGCAAATATCGCCCTGCCTGACGCATCATCCACACCGGCACGCGCGGCAGCGCATCGCCGCGGCAAGCGCGAAGGAACAACTCTTTTTTCGAAATGGCCGCCGGATTCGTGCTCATAGAATTTGAATAGATTGAGAATAGCAAATCATACCGTGCCTTGCAGGCGACCGATGTGACGTAGCCCACATGCCCGCCTCTTCGCGGTGGGCTATACTTGCCTTTGACGCCCGTGGCACATCTCTATCTCATTCTAACGGTTGCAGCGTACGGCCTGAGCCTCGCGTCGTACTTCCGCTTCCTTTCGACCGGCAAGGAAACCGCCGGCCGTATCGGCACAATTCTGCTCGCCGTCGGTGTCGTTGCGCACTATTTCGCTCTCCTCGAACGCTCGCGCGGCTTGCACACCGTCCCCTATCACGATCTCTACGGTTCGCTCTCGCTCTTCGCGTGGCTTCTCGCGCTCACCTACCTCGGCCTCGAGGTTTATCATCGCCAGCGCTCCGTTGGCGCCTTCGTCGTTCCGTTCATCTTGCTTTTTTTCCTGGTCGCGCATCTCGCGCCCGCCGGCCGAATTGTAGAAACGCCCGCTCGCGGCGTCGCTTTCGCGTTTCACGTCACGCTCAGCATTCTCGCCTACGCCGCCTTCGGCCTCTCGTTCGTCCTCAGTTTAATTTTCCTCGCCGAACAGCGCCTTCTCCGCAGTCAAAACTTGGGCGCCGTCATCTGGCGTTTGCCGCCGCTCGAACTTCTCGAGCGCATGAGCCAGAGCAGCGTCATCGTCGGCCTCGTCACCATTGTCATCGGCACCGCGCTCGGTTTCCTGTGGGTCGATCGTTTGCAAGGCACCATGCTTTACTACGACCCAAAATACCTCGCCACACTTCTCGTGCTTGTTCTGTACGCGGCCTATCTTTTCCTCGCGCGCACCGCCGCCTGGCGCGGCGCTCGCGCCTCCAAACTTTGCGTGTTCAATTTTGTGCTCGTCATTTTCAGCTTCACCGCGGTAAATCTGTTTTTCTCGCATTCGCACCGGTATTTTTGAGGGGAGCCTTCGCGGCGGTATGGAGATCGTTCTCGTCGGCCTGAACCATCGCACAGCGCCCGTTGAGGTGCGCGAACGGGTGTCGTTCACCGTCGAGCAGGCGCGGCAGGCCGCCGCGGAATTGCGCGATCGCGGAATCCTGGAAGAAACGCTCGTCCTCTCCACCTGCAATCGCAGCGAAGTGTACGGCGTTCCGCCCGAAGACGTGCGGCAAAGCGCCGGCGCCCTCGCAACCTATTTAAGCTCCTTTCATTCCGTCGCGCCGGAAGCGCTCCGCCCTTCGCTCTATCATCATTACGATCGCGAAGCCGTCCGCCACCTCTTCCGCGTCTCCTCGGGCCTGGATTCCATGCTCATCGGCGAAGCGGAAATTCTCGGGCAAGTGCGCGAAGCCTATCGCCTGGCGCACGGCGCCGGCGGCACCGGCCCCGTGCTCAACCGCCTCTTCCAGGGCGCGCTCGAAGTGGGCAAACGCGTTCGCTCCGAAACGGAGCTCGGCGCGCGGCCCATGTCCGTCGCATCGGCCGGCGTCAAACTGGCCGAACGAATTTTTGGGAAATTAAATCAACGCACCGCGCTCGTGCTCGGCGCGGGAACCATCGGCGAGCAAGTCGTCGCGCAATTGCGCGACCGCGAAGTCGCCCATCTTTACGTCATGAATCGCTCCGGCGAAAAAGCCGGCCAGCTCGCGCGCGAATTCGGCGGCAAAGTCATTCCGTGGGGCGAATGGCACGAAGCCCTCAATCTTCCCGACCTCGTCGTTTCCTCCGTTGCTTCCGACGATCCCGTTCTCCTCCGCGACACCGTCAAACAGGCCATGGTGGCCCGCAAAAATCGCGCGCTGCTCCTCATGGACCTCGGCGTCCCCCGCAACATCGATCCCTCCCTCGCCGATCTCTACAACGTCTATCTTTACAATCTCGACGCGCTCACCGAAATCGTCCGCCAAAACCGCGCCGCGCGCGAAGAAGAAATTCCGCACGCGGAAGAAATTGTCGACGAACACGTTTCAAAGTTTCTCTCGTGGCAGGCAAGCGTCGAGCTCGTGGGCATGCTCGGCGTCCTCCGCGCCCGCGTCCGCGAAGAGCGCGCCGAATTCCTCCGCGACCGCATGGAAATGTTGGCTCACTTCCAGCCGCAAGAACGTGAAAAAATAGCGCTCCTCATGGACGAGCTTCTCGAAAAACTCCTGATGCGTCCCGCCGAACAACTTCGCGGCGAAAAAAGCCTGCGCAAGAAAATCCAGAACGTGGACGCCCTGCGCGATCTTTTTCTAAACGACCGGGAGAAACCGTGAGGGCGCCGCGAATCGGCACACGAGGAAGCATTCTGGCCCGCTGGCAGGCGGATTTCGTCCGCAAACAGATTTTGCAGGCCACCGGCATCGATGCCGAAATCGTGATCGTCAAGACGACGGGCGACAAACTCCAGCAGGCAAGTTTCGCCGAAATCGGCGGCCAGGGCGTCTTTATCAAGGAGCTCGAAGAAGCGCTTCTCGGCGAAGAAATCGATCTCGCCGTTCACAGCATTAAAGACGTTCCGACGGACGTCTCGTCGCGCCTCTGTTTCCCCGTGATTTGCCGCCGCAACGACGTCCGCGATTGCCTCGTCGTCGCCAAACCCGGCCACACTCTCGCCACTTTGCGCCAGGGCGCGCGCCTCGGCACCAGCAGTCTCCGCCGCCAGGCGCAAATTCGCCACGCACGCCCAGACCTCGACGTGCGCGAACTCCGTGGCAACGTGGACACGCGTTTGCGCAAAGTCGAAAGCGGCGAGTACGACGCCATTCTTCTCGCCAAAGCCGGGCTCGATCGGCTCGGCCTCAGCGCGCGCATCGCCGAAGTCCTCGCACCGGAAGTGCTCATGCCCGCCGTGGGCCAGGGCGCCATCGGCGTGCAGGCTCGCGTCAAAGACGAGGAAATGGGCGCGGCAATTTCTTCCCTCGACGATTTCGAAACGCGCCAATCCATCGTCGCCGAACGCTCGCTTCTTAGCGCGTTGCAAGGCGGCTGCCAGGTCCCTCTCGGCGCGTGGGCGCGCATTGACCGCGGCGAACTCCTCATGGACGCCGTCGTCTGCTCTCCCGACGGCCAAAAAATCTTGCGCGAAAGAAAATCCGCCCCGCCCGATCGGGCCCGCGAACTTGGCCATCAAATCGCCGAACTTCTTTGGAACGCCGGCGCCGGCGAAATCCTCGCGCAAGTGAGCCGCCAGCGTGGTTGAATCCGATCCATCCGTTCTCGCCGGCAAGCGCATCGTCGTAACGCGCGCCGCCGCCCAAGCCCTCGACCTCCTCAAGGCTTTGCAATTCGCCGGCGCCGTCCCGATTCTTCTGCCCGTCATCCAGATTCTTCCGCCGGAAGATTTTGCCGCCCTCGATGAAGCCCTTCGCCGTCTCGGCGAATTTGACTGGATCCTTTTCACCAGCCAAAACGCCGTTCGCATCGTCCACGAGCGGCTCGATGCGGCGCCACTTGAAACGAAGGCGCACATGCAAACTCTTCTCGCCGGCACGGTTGGCGAAGCCACGGCCACGGAAGCGGCAAGCGCCGGCTTCCGCGTCGCCCACGTTGCCTCACGTCCGCTCGGCGCAGCGCTCGCGGAAGAACTGGGAAATTGTCTCGAAGGGAAAAAAGTTTTCTTGCCGCGCAGCGACCGCGCCAATCCCGAAATGATCGTCGCCCTCGAAAAATTCGGCGCTCATGTTACTGAAGTCGTCGCTTACCGCACTCTCGCGGGGGAAGCGCAGGACCGCGACGTCGTTGCAAAGGCCATGAAGGCCGACGCCGTCCTTTTCTTCAGTCCTTCGGCCGTGGAAGGTTTTGACAGCGTGTGCGGCGCGGGGCGCCTTGCCGAATTTTCGGCACAGGGAATTGTCCTCGCCAGCGGCCCCGTCACGCTGGCCGCGCTGCAATCCAAGGGAATCGTAAATGCCGCCGCGGCAAAGGAACCCTCGGTTGCGAGGATTATCGAGGCTCTGGCACACTCATTTACGGCGCGTCGGCGGCAATCTTCGAGCCGCGCGGGCACACAATGACATTTCCCACCCAAAGACCCCGGCGTTTGCGGCGCAGCGAAATCTTGCGCTCGCTCGTGCGCGAAACGCGTCTCAGCGCGGCCGGCTTCGTTTATCCGATGTTCGTCTGCCCCGGCAACAAGGTTCGCCACGAAGTCGGTTCCATGCCCGGCGTCTTTCAGCAATCGGTCGATCAAATCGTCGAAGAATGCCGCGAAGTGGCCGGCCTCGGCATTTCGTCCGTAATTTTATTCGGCTTGCCGGAAACAAAGGACGCGACGGGCAAAAGCTCGCTTTCCAAGACAGGCGTCGTGCAGCGCGCCGTCGAAGGAATCAAAAAGGCCAAGCTCGATCTTCTCGTCATCACCGACGTTTGCCTTTGCGAATACACCGATCACGGCCATTGCGGCGTGTTCGAAAATGGCGAAGTGGCAAACGACGCCACGCTCGCCATTCTCGCCGAACAAGCCCTTTCTCACGCGCGCGCCGGCGCGGACGTCGTCGCGCCTTCCGACATGATGGATGGCCGCGTCGCCGCCGTCCGCAAAAAACTCGACGAAAATTCCTTCACCGACGTGGCCATCCTTTCCTACGCGGCAAAATATTGTTCCGCCTTCTACGGCCCGTTCCGCGAAGCCGCCGCGTCCGCGCCGCAATTCGGCGATCGCAGAAGTTATCAGATGGACCCGGCCAACGTCCGCGAAGCTCTGAAAGAAGTCGCGCTCGATCTCGAAGAAGGCGCGGACATCGTCATGGTCAAGCCCGCGCTCCCATACCTCGACGTAATCCGCGCCGTCCGCGAACGCTTCCACGTTCCCGTCGGCGCGTACAACGTCAGCGGCGAATACGCCATGGTCAAAGCCGCCGCGCAAAAAGGCTGGCTCGACGAAAAGCGCGTCGTGCTTGAAATACTGACGGGTATCGAACGCGCGGGTGCGGATATAATCCTCACTTATCACGCAAAAGACGCCGCAAAATGGCTGAAGTCTTGACCTCAACAAAATTCTCTCTATGAGCACACCACACACGTCACCCGCCAAAAAGCGGCCGCGCTCCGCGGAAATCTTCAGTCGCGCCGAACGGATTCTCGTCGGCGGTGTGAACAGTCCCGTCCGCGCCTTTCGTTCCGTCGGTGGCGACGCCTTGATCGTCGAGCGCGGCCAGGGCGCTTATGTTTACGACGCGGACGGCAACGAACTGATCGATTTTGTCTGCTCCTGGGGCGCGATGCTGCTCGGCCACGCCCATCCCGCCGTCACCGCCGCAATCGCGGAGCAGGCCAGCAAAGGCACCAGCTTCGGCGTGACCACGGAATTGGAATTGCAACTCGCAACCTTGATTCGCGACGCGATTCCGTTCCTCGAAAAAATTCGTTTCGTCTCGAGCGGCACCGAAGCCACCATGAGCGCGCTTCGCCTCGCTCGCGGCTTCACCAAGCGAGACTTGCTGCTCAAATTCGAAGGCTGCTATCACGGCCACGCCGATAGCTTCCTCTCGCAAGCGGGCTCCGGCCTTGCCACGCTCGGCATCGCCGAATGTCCCGGCGTGCCGGACGCCCTCGCCAAACTCACGTTAAACGCTCCGTACAACGATCTTGCCGCCGTCGAAAAAATCTTCGCCGCGCACGGCCGCAACATCGCCGCCGTCATCGTCGAACCCATTGCCGCCAACATGGGCGTCGTCGCGCCGGAAAAAGGATTTTTGCAAGGCTTGCGCGAAATCACGCGTAAACACGGCGCCTTGCTTATCGTCGACGAAGTCATCACCGGCTTCCGCTTGCACAACGGCGCCGCGCAGCAGCTTCTCGGCATCGAGGCCGATCTCACCACCATGGGCAAAATCATCGGCGGCGGCTTGCCCGCCGCCGCTTACGGCGGCCGCGCCGAAATCATGAACCACGTTGCGCCGCTTGGCCCCGTCTACCAGGCCGGCACGCTCGCCGGAAATCCCCTCGCCATGCGCGCCGGCATCGCCACGCTCACGGAACTCAAAAAGCCCGGCCTCTACGATCGCGTCAATTCACTCGCCGCGAAAATGGTTGCTGGATTAAAAAATGCTCTTGCGGAAGCGGGAATTCCCGCGCAAGTAAATTCTTACGCGTCGCTCGCGACCGTCTTTTTCACCGAAAACCCCGTGCGCAATTACCACGACGCAAAAACTTCAAATACCAAACGCTACGCCCGGTATTTTCGCGAAATGCTCGATCGCGGAATTTTTCTCGCGCCGTCGCAATTCGAAGCCGCCTTTGTTTCCGCGGCGCATTCTGAAGAAGACGTTGCCCGCGCGGTCGAAGCCGCCGGGCCGTGTCTGCGCGTAGTCGCGAACGACGCGGAATAAACCCAGAAAGAGAGTGCATCGCCATGGCTGAAGGCATCGAACTTCCCGAACATCATCACGGTCACGACGACGATCCTCTCGTTGTACCGGTTTCCCTCACCATTTCGATTTTGGCCGTTCTCGTCGCGATAGTCACCCTTCTCGGCCACCGCGCCCACACCGAAGAACTTTCCCGCGAGACGCAAGCCGCCAGCCGCTGGACGCAATATCAGGCAAAAAGCATTCGCCAGCATGAGGCGGAAAATACGTCGGACGTCGTGAATCTCGTCGCGAGCTTGGATAAGGAAAAAGGCGAGACGCTGCGCAAGAAATACGAAAAACAACTCGAGCACTACGCCAGCGACAAGGAAGACGTTAGCGAACAAGCCAAAGAGCTGGAAGCGGAGCGCGATCTGGCCGCGAAAAAGGCCGATCGTTTTGACGGCGGCGAAGCGTTGCTCGAAATTGGCCTCGTGATTTGTTCCATCACGCTGCTTGCAAAAAAGAAAGCCTTTTGGTTTGGCGGCATGGCCATCGGCGCCGCGGGCGTGATCATCGCCACCACCGGATTTTTATTGCACTAGGTGTGCCGGCCCCTGCTCCCTTCACGCACCGGCCGGAGGCCGCGCTTCTCGCAGCTTTGCCAGCTCCGCCGTCATCTTTTCCATCCGATCCAGCAATTCGCGATGGCGCGATTCATCCGTGCCGGGCTTTTTCCCGATGAAGGTGATCGTTCCGCCCGGCTCCAGCACGCACTGTTGCACTTCGTGAATGGATTCAAATCCCTGTTTCCGCGCCGCGGCTTCAAGCTGCGCCATCGTAATCAATTCGCGTTTCAGATTTCCCACCCGCACTTTTCCGTCCTCGATCAGTACGTCCGCGCGCCCCTCCACCAATTGGTCCAGCTTTCGGTGATTGTAAAGAAATCGCACCACGAGGTAATTCACGATCAAAAGCGAACTCGCGCCGATCACCCCGCCCGTCACCGTATTGTCGTCGCCAATAATCGCGTTCTGCACCGTATTCGAAAGGGTCAGCAGCACGACCAGGTCAAATGGATTCAGCTGCACCAATTCGCGCTTCCCAGACAGCCGCAAGCCGATAATCAGAAACGCGTAAACCGCAATCGGACGCAGTATTTTCTCCAAGACCGGCACCGCCAGTACAAACATATCCTTCCAAATATCGTGCATGCGCCATTGTCCTTCCCGGGGAAGATTCGTCTCCCCGCTGGAATCGATTTGCTGGCCAAACGCTGGCAGCGTAACACGCCACTCTCCGCGATTGAAGGTCGCCCGCCTGTCCCTTTGTACAGTCATTCATTCGAACCACTTGCCCGGCGGGCCAGCAGATATTCACGTCAAATTCCCTGTACACTCGCTGGGTACGGTCGCGCTTTCCTGTGCGGGCATGACCGGTTCGGCAATCTCGCGGAGGCAACAGGCGGCACCCGGCAATTCCGTGGAATGGAACCGGTCGCAACCTGGGACTGCGTTTTCATGTCAATTGACATCAGCTCAGCGGAAGGCTTGCTGAAAAGTTCGGCCACAGTCAAGGCACTCCTCGATTCGTCCTGCGAATTGCTCGCGGTTCTCCATCGCGACCGCACCGTTTCCCACGCCAACGCCGGCTTTTCCCGCGTCCTCGGGTACGATCCGGCTTGTCTTCTTGGCAAAACGCTCGACCTCTTGCACCATCCCGCCGAGTTTCGCGCCATTCGCGAACAGTTTGGCAACTACCAGGCGATCCCGGGCCAAAAAATTGCCGGCCGTTGCCGCCTCTGTTCGAAAGACGGCTCCTGGCTCTGGTTCGACTACGAATTCGTGAACCATTTGCACACGCCGGGCATTGAAGGCTGGCTCGTTTCCTTTCGCAACGTCACGGATTTGCGCCGCCTCGAAGCCGAACGCCAGGTTATTTCCGACGTCGTTCATGCGCTCAATCAAACTTCCAATCTCGATCAACTGCTTTGCCAGATTCATCAGGCTTTGACCAAGGTGGTTTGCGCGGAAAACTGTTTCGTCGCGTTGCATGAAGCCGCAACCGACATGTTTCATTTCGCTTTTTTCGTTGACCAGTTCGATCCGCCTCCTCCCCCGCAAAAAATTGCCCGCACCTGCATGGCATACGTCTTTCGAACCGGCCAGGCGCAGCTGATTCCGCAAAAAGAATTTGACCGCCTCGCCGCGGAAGGCGAAGTCGAACTCGTCGGCTCCGCTTCGCCCGCCTGGCTCGGCGTTCCGCTTCGAACGCCCACCGAAACCATCGGCGTGCTCGTCCTCCAGCATTATCAAAATGAAAATGCATACGACCAGCGCGACCTCGAATTTCTCGATTCCGTCGGCGGCCACATCGCTCTCGCCATCGAACGCCGCCGCAGCGAAGAAGCGCTGCGCAAAAGCGAATCGATGTTCCGCCTTTTGTTTTCGCACACGCCGCTTCCCACCTGGGTCTTCGACACGGAAACGGGAAAATTCCTCGAAGTAAACGAAGCCGCCGTAAAGCAGTACGGCTACACCGAAGACGAATTCAAGAAAATGTCGGTCCTCGATTTGCGTCCCGCGCGCGATCGCGCCACGAAGAGCGAAATCTGGCGATTCACTTCGCTTGACGCGTTCCATCAAGGGCAGTGGCTTCATGAAAGCAAGGACGGCCGCGTCTTCAAAGTGGAGCTCGTCGCGCACGAGCTCGATTATGCGGGCCGGCGCGTGCGGCTTGTCGTCGCGCAGGACATCAGCGAGCGGCAGCAACTGGAAGAACAATTGCGCCAGGCGCAAAAAATGGAAGCAGTCGGACGGCTTGCCGGCGGCGTCGCGCACGACTTCAATAATTTATTGATGGTCATCAAGGGCCACACGGAATTGCTGCTTGGATCGCTCGCGGCGGAGGATTCTTCGCGGCGCAAGATCGAGCAGATCGAACGCTCCGCCGACCGCGCCACGACTCTCACGCGCCAGTTGCTGGCCTTCAGCCGCATGCAAGTCTTGCAGCCGCGAAACATCAATCTGAATTCCATCGTGGAAGAGATGGGCAAGCTGATTCCGCGATTGATCGGCGAAGACATCGAACTGGCCATTTACCTTTCGCGCGACCTTGGAACGATTCGCGCGGACGTGAGCCAGATCGAACAGATCATCATGAACCTCGCGGTGAACGCGCGCGACGCCATGCCAAAAGGCGGAAAGCTGCGCATCGAAACTTCGAACGAAGAACTCGACAGCGCGTACAAATCCGCGCATCCGGTGGTGAAGCCGGGACGATACGTTTTGCTCGCCGTTTCCGACAACGGAATCGGCATGGACGCGGAGACGCAGGCGCATATTTTCGAGCCGTTTTTCACGACGAAAGAACAGGGGAAGGGAACCGGTTTAGGACTGTCTACCGTGTACGGAGTGGTAAAACAGAGCGGCGGCTTCATCTGGGTCTACACCGAATTGGGGAAGGGCGCGACGTTTAAGATTTATTTGCCGCGCGTGGACGCCGCCCTCGAGGATGCGGCGCATGCGCCTTCTTCGTCGCAGGTGATGCGCGGAACGGAAACCGTTTTGCTTGCCGAAGACGAGCAAGACGTGCGCGAAGTGGCGCGCGAATTTCTCGAATCGGCCGGCTACACCGTTCTGCTGGCCGCGAACGGCGCCGAGGCGCTGGCGCGCGCGGAAGAGCATCGCGACGCGATCGATTTGCTGGTGACGGACATGATCATGCCCGGAATCACCGGCCTCGAACTGGCGCGACGCCTGCGGCAACGGCAGGCGGAGCTCGGCGTAATTTACATGTCGGGCTACAGCGAGCAGGCCGCGGCGGAAGCGACGAAGTCCGATCTATCGGCTGCCGTTCTCACGAAGCCTTTCAGCCGCACGGCGATTTTGCGAGCGGTGCGGGAAATTCTGCAAAACAAAACCAAGAAATAAGTTCGCGTTTTTTCTCCCTAAAATTCAGACGAGCCTGGGACGGCGGCGGTGCCAGTCCGTGTGCTGCTGAAACGCGCGCGCGGCCTGGATGACCGCGGCGTCGTTTCCCGCGCGCCCCATGAAGTGCAGGCCGACGGGAAGATTTTTGTCCGTGAAGCCGCACGGGACGGAAAGGGCGGGGAGGCCGCAGAGATTGCCGATGGCGCCGAGCGGGTCGGGATAGACGACGTCGGTTTCGAGATTGGTTTCGAGCGTGGTTGCGGCGACGGGCTGCGACGCGGAAACGAGGACGTCGTACGTGTCGAAAAGTTCCGTCATTTTGCGCTGGAGGATTTCGCGCACCTGGAGGGCGCGAACGTAATCGGCGCCGCCGATCTGTTCGTTGACGTATCCGGCAAGTTGTCCGAGCGGGTCGGCGAGATCGGCCACTTTGCCGGAACGAATCAATTCGCGGAATGCGGCGGAGCCTTCGACGCCGATGATTACGCCGGCGGCATCTTCCCACGGGCCTTCGGGCAAGACGGCGGCGCGCGACGCGGGCGAATACTTTCGCAAAACGCGTTCCGCGGCGGCGTAGACTTTTTCAACCGGCGCATCGATTTTTTTCCAGGCGTTGGTGAGGATGCCGATGCGAAGCGGTTTTGCGCCGAGGTCGAGCGAAGCGGAATAAGTGAACGCGGCTTTGTCGATGGGCAGCGTGCTGCGATCGGCAAAATCGTGACCGGCGATGGCGGCGAAGACGCGCGCGCAATCTTCGGCGGAGCGCGCGAGCGGGCCGATCTTGTCCATGGAATACGAGAGAGCCATGGCGCCGAAGCGGCTGACGCGTCCGTACGTCGGGCGAAGGCCGCTTACGCCGCAATAGGCCGAGGGGCAAATGATGGAACCCCAGGTTTCCGTGCCGATGGCGAATGCGGCGAGGGCGGCGCCGACGATGGCGCCCGAACCGGACGAGGAGCCGCACGTCCAGCACCTGGTGTCCCACGGATTTTTCGTGGCGCCTTGGAGCGAGGCGCTGGCAAAGCGATAGCCCATGCCGCCGGCAAGCTCGATCATGGCGGCTTTGCCGAGAAGGACGGCGCCGACGCGGCGAAGATGCTCGATGACGGTGGCGTCGTGGTCAAAGACCTGATTGGCGTAAGGTTTTGCGCCCCAGGCGCAGGGAACGCCTTTGACGGCGAGCAAATCTTTCGCGGCGTAGGGAATTCCGTGAAGCGGACCGCGATAGTGGCCGCGCTGGATTTCTTTTTCGGCGGCTTGCGCTTGTTCGAGCGCGATGTCCGGCAACAATTTGGCGTACGCGTTGAGGCGAGGCCCAAGCTTTTCGCTGCGGTCGAGATAGGCTTTGGTGAGCTCGACGGGCGAAAGTTTCTTGGACTCGATGCGTTTTGCGAGTTCGCTTGCGGGCAGATGAAGAATTTCTTCGCTGATCATGGCGGCGGCTCAGGGCTTCTTCGCCGTGGCGGCGGGCGATGGGGCGGCGGGCTTGGCGGGTTTCTTTTCGCGCTCGACGGCGGGCTTTAAATAGAGGGCGGGGCTGTCGCCATTTTGGATGGTGTAGGCGCGGAGTTTATCGAGCGCCGGCTGCGCGAGGAAAGACAGGCGGCGGAGCTCGGCCTTTTGCTGGTCGTTGAAGCGGCCGGCGTATTGCTTGACGATGGAGTCGAAGCGGGCTTCGACCTCGGCGCGGCTTTGCTCGGAGAGCTTGGGAAAGTCGGGAGGCAGTTTGGGAAGCTGCTGATCGCCCGATGCGGAAGGGAGCGCGGCGGACGGAAGCGGCGAGGCGGCGGCCAAAGGAACGCCGAGGGAAAGAAGCGCGGCGCGGCGGGCAAACTCGCGGCGGGAGTGCGATTTTTGGTCAGTGGGCACGTTGGCCTCCGAAATTGGGAAAGAAAGTGTGCAGAGCGAGGCTACTGAATCTGGGGAAGAGCGTCAACGGCGGAACGGAGATTGTGGGCGTGGCGCACGAGCGGTTGGGAAGGGGAAGCTGGGCCGCCGTGCCATTCTGGGAAGAATTTGGGTACACCCCGGCTGTTTTTGTAAGAGTGGCAAATGCAGGACTTACGGGCGGAAAATGGGGTTGGCGGGCGAATTTTGAAAACTGAATATAGGCAATCCAGATGGTTGTGAAAAGAAAGGGGTTAGGGGAGAGGCAAAAGGGATCGTTGTGAAAAGAAAGGGGATAGCCAAACTGACGCAGATTGGGGTCCGAGGAGGATGGCCGGGTTGGGATTCCGGAAAAAGTGGGGGTGGACAGTTCGAATGGAGCTTGATTACACTCGACAGTGTAGCATAGAGTCTTTTACTAAGTCAAGAGATATTTTATCAGTATTCGAATGGATGGCGGAAGAGGACGGAGAAGAAAAATCAACGTCAAAACCCGCACCCTTAACCCCGAAGGGTGCGGCACCCTGGTTGACGTTGCCTTCGAGTGTTAGGTGTGCGTTGATCTTGCGTCTCGTTGAAGAAGAAAAAACCTGTTCGCCACCCGCCTTCTTCATTCGTGCGACGACGTCGATGCAAGATCGTCTAGAAGTTGTGAAAGAGCCTGCTGAAGCTCTACCGAACCTTTTAGGTGAGGCTTCCAATCCTTTTCAATCAGGGAACGGTCTGGAGCAGGCCACGCTCTTACCCATAGCCCATTCTTATCCGCGTACGGGACGTACCTAGGGATCTGCTCAGCGACGAGTTCGCCAGCGGTGTAAAACAGCACCGCGTGCCATATTGAGCCTGAATGGAATGGCCCATTCGAGCGATGCGTATTCAGATTTTCCTCCGCAGTCTGAATCGCATTCATGACCTTTTCCATCATGCCGTGGGACGCCTCGTGAAAGACAATCTCCAGTGCCGCAGTCCCCTGGTTGGCAGAGTCTGTGGTCGAAATCGTGGGCCGAGTTGGATGCACTGTTGTGTAGGCTCCCGCCCAATTTGCGTACGCGACTGCGTCCACGCGTACCGGGTATTGCGGCCACGGCTGGCCGTAGACCCGAATAAGTCGCGTGCATAGTGTCGAGCCGTACTGCGTCACCAATGGCTTGAGATAGCCAATCCACTCCCGATTCTCTGTATCATGTCGCGGCCACCAGTGTCTTCGGTAGATGGGAGCGGCGCTCAGCAGTACGGCTTTCAATTCTGCGGCGATTTGAACATTGGCCAGATCGGGAGAAACTTCTGCATCTTCGAGCTTGTCCTTAGTGGTTATGAGGCCCTCGTCGAAAAGAAGGTCGCGTTTGGTGATTGATTCTAAGTAGTAGGCTACTGCAGCATTCCATGATTCGCGCTCCGCTGGCGAGAGATGTTGCATCTCATCGCTATCGGCCCCAGTTAGGGCCAATGAATGTGGTCCCTTTTGCGGCTGAGAAAGGAATGCTTGTCGATAGAGGAAGTGGTGTAGGTTGATCCAGAACCCGCTATGGAAATCGAAGAGGTTAACTGGTGATTCTGCTTGAGCAAAAAGGCAAGAAGCGTTCGCAGCAAAACAAATGGCGAGGCAAAAGACACGAAAGCTGTAATTAATCTTCAGACTGCCCATCGCGTTATCTAGCATACCAAGCCCGACTCTCGGCCACAAAAGACGCCCTTTTGAGTTTTTGTGCTTGTGAGTTCGCGGCTGGCCGCGAATTCACAAGCGATTTCGTAGGGCGTCCGCTCTCCGTGAGCATTGTGAAGAAAAAATCTGTTCGTAGTCGGCAAACCAAGTTTGCTTGGAGCTAGGAACCGGCGTCCTCATCCAATCGACCATACGGGCAAGAAACTTCACTTTTCTTCCGCCATCTTTGCTCTCGCCACGGGGAGGGTGATCGTGTTCATGTCGATGGACTTGCCCGCGGGAATCAAGAGATACGGCTGGCCGTTATACTCCTTGCCATCATACAAGCCGACGGCGCCATTCCCCACAACCTCGAGTTTGCTGCCGGTCACCACGGCGGCAGTGGATTCGTCGATTGCGATTCCGAGCGCCTCGGGATGAGCGTTGAAAGCGATGAGGATCTTCCGGCGGGTGGAATCGCGCGCCGTCCAATGCGGCGCCAGCGTGGTGTTGCGAAAAAAACCAAATCCAGTGAACTTTCGCGCATATTGCGCCTGTGTATCCGCCGCGACGTGGGAAACGAATTGACTGAGGATGAGCGCACCCGCCGAAGTGCCGCCAACGACTCCGCCTCTTTCGGTTACCGATGCAATCGCCTTCTCGGTCCGCGTACCGACGTAAAGATCGGCCAGCTTGTCCGCATCTCCGCCGAGGATCCACACGGCCGACGCCGTCTCGAGCGGTTTAACGAATTCCGTGGAATCGGCTTCCGCGCGGCTACGCGCATGAAGAATGACCGCCTCTTGGAGATGGAACATCCCTGGTGCGTTCGACTTCAACCGCTCCAGCCCTTCCGGCGTGAGCCGTTCCGAATCGATCGCGGAGGGAATGACAACCAGCCGGCATTGCGCGCCTCCGCCCAATTCAACGAACCGCTTCGAGATGTCGTCTTGCGTCATTCCGCCACCCATTAGCACGAGCGAGCCATGCGCCGGTCCGGCAAAAACAACGGGCTCATTTTTGACTTGAAAGGCAGGCGAGAAAACTGCGCTGACCACGAGGCAGGCGAGAAAGATGGTGGAACGCATGGGTATCTCCCGGAAACGAAATAGATGGCATGTTGAGATGGCATGTCGATCGGCTTTTGGGCAGAAGCGACGGCTGACCGACGCGAGTTTTTGTACCACGACGAAGGAGAGAGTTTACATCACGACCTTATCGGACAAGCATCCTATTGACGAGGTGAGGCGATCCTACTAAGGTCGGAAGTACGGAATATGAATAAGAAGGCGCAAACCGGCATGAGGCAGCTGTTTTCTCGACGGCGGTCGTGGTTGTGCCTGCTGGTGGCGATCACGTTTTTGTACAACCCGTTTCTTGTGGCGGCGACCGGTTTGGGCGGCTGCAACGTGAGCCATTTGCCGAGCTTTCGGGCGACGGTGGCGTCGCTGGAGTTGGTGAAGAGCGCGCCGGAGGAAAAGCGCGAGACGACTTTGGTTCCGGATGGCGATGTTCGCTGGGCGCCGCCTGTTTCTCCTTTACGTGAATACACAACCCGCTTTGAGAAGATCGACGCGAGTTCTTCTGTATCCGCGCAGTTTTTGCCGCAAGGTAATCTGTTTTTTCGGCCGCCCCCCGCGGCCTGATCGCTTTTTTTTCGCAACGAATTCATCGAAATAGAGAAGTTTTGCGCCGCTCGTTTGCGGCAGAGTGTTTAATAGTCGGGCCCATTTGAAAATTCTGCAGGTGTTCATGACTACAAAAAGATTGTGGATCGTTGTCGTCGTATTTTTGGCGTTTGGAATTGTCGCGTGGCGATGGATGGCGCGGACGCCGACGGAAGCCGAAGAACATGCGCACGCGGGAACGGAAGGCGGCGCGATCCCCGCGGCCGTTGCACGGGTGGAGAGGAGGGATCTCGCCGAGACGCTGACGATTGCGGGCGAGTTCAAGCCATTCCAAGACGTGGACGTTCACGCGAAAGTGGCGGGATACATCCGGCGGATTTCCGTGGACGTGGGAGACCACGTAAAAGAGGGCCAGACGATTGCGGAGCTGGAGATTCCGGAAATGGCGGCGCAACTGGCGGGAGCGGATGCGGCGGTGCGAGCGGCGCAACAGCAGATACGACGGGCCGAGGGCGAGCTGCAACGGGCGCAATCGACGCACAGCGCGGCGCATGCGGGATACGAGCGATTGAAGCAGGCGGCGGCGTCGCGCGCTGGGCTTGTGGCGCAACAGGAAGTGGACGATTCGCAGGCGAAGGACCTTGGCGCGGAGGCGCAGGTGGCGAGCGCCGAGGCGGAACTGGCGGGCGCGAAGCAGCAATTGGAAGTGGCGCAAGCGAATCAAAGACAGTTCAGCGCGATGGCGGGATACACGCGGATTGCGGCGCCATTTGCGGGAGTGATTACGAACCGATATGCGGACACGGGCGCGCTGGTGGCGGCGGGGACAACGTCGAGCACGCAAGCGATGCCGGTGGTGAAGCTGGCGCAAGTGTCGAAATTGAGGCTGGTGGTCGAGATTCCGGAATCGGCGGCGGCGCAGATTCGATTGGGCGAAGCGGTGAAAGTGCACGTGGAGGCGCTGCACACGGACATCGAAGGAAAAGTGGCGCGGTTTGCGGCATCGCTGGAACGGCAGACGCGGACGATGGAGACGGAAATCGATTTCGAAAATAAAGACGGGAAACTGCTGCCGGGAATGTACGCGGAAGCGAAATTAGTGTTGCGCGGGAAAGCGAACGCGTTGACGTTGCCGCTGGAAGCGGTGGCGCGAACGGGAAGCGAGGGGACGGTATTGGTGGTGAATGGACGGAACGAGCTGGAGGAACGCCACGTGTCGCTGGGGATGGAAGACAGCGCGCGCGTCGAGATTGTGTCAGGAGTGAACGAAGGCGACCGCGTGGTGATTGGAAGCAGGAGCCAATTCAGGGCGGGGGATCGAGTGCAGCCGAGCGGCGCGGAAGCGGGCGGCGGAGCGAAGGAGAAATAATGTCGGGCTTCTCGATTCGGAATCCATTTTTGATCATTGTGGCGTGCCTGATGATCACGATTGTGGGCACGGTGGCGCTGGTGCGGATGCCGGTGGACCTTTTTCCGCCGATTAATATTCCGGTGGTGGTGGTGGCGACGTTTTATTCGGGAATGCCGCCGCAACAGATTGAAACGAACATCACGAATCCGTTCGAAAGATTCTTTACGCTGGCGAGCGGAGTGGACCACATCGAGTCTCGATCGCTGCCTGGGGTGAGTTTGATCAAGATCTATTTTCAACCGGGGACGAATGCGGACGCGGACCTGAGCACGATTTCGAATCTGGCGATGGCGGATCTGCGGCGACTGCCGCCGGGGACACTGCCTCCGGTGGTGCTGAAGTTCGACGCGTCGAGTTTGCCGGTGTGCTTGATTACGTTAAAAGGCGAAGGATTGAACGAAACGGATTTGCAAGACCTTGGGCGGTATACGGTGCGAAATCAGATTGCGAACGTGCCGGGAGCGTCGGTGCCGCAGCCATTTGGAGGAAAGTACCGCCAGATTATGGTGTACGTCGATCCGATGAAATTGCAGGCGCATCAATTGAGCGCGATGGACGTGGTGCGGGAAGTGAATGCGAGCAATCTGATTTTGCCGGCGGGAGACGTGAAGATTGGGCCGTTCGATTACAACTTGTATTCGAACAGCCAGGCGCCGGCGCCGGCGGCGATCAACACGATGCCGCTGAAAACGGTTGGGGCCTCGTCGGTGCTGGTGGGAGACGTGGGCAAGGCCGTGGACGCGCAGGCGATTCAGACGAATATCGTGCTGGTGGACGGGCAGCCGTCGGTTTACCTGCCGATTTTGAAACAAGGCGGCGACACGAACACGATTGCGGTGGTGGACGGAATTCGCGAGGCGCTGAAGCGATTGGTGGACGTGCCGAAGCAATTGATGACGCGAGTGGTGTTCGATCAATCGTTGTTTGTGAAAACGGCGATCGGCAATTTGATGCGCGAGGGAGCGATTGGACTCGTGCTGACGGGGCTGATGATTCTGCTGTTTTTGGGGAGCATGCGCGCGACGGCGGCGGTGTTTCTGTCGATTCCACTTTCGGCGCTGGCGGCGTTTCTGGCGATCAGCGCGGGCGGCGGAACGGTGAACACCATGGTGCTGGGCGGGCTGGCGCTGGCATTTTCGCGGCTGATCGATAATTCGGTGATCGTGCTGGAAAACATTTTTCGGCATCTGGAATTGGGAGAAGCGCCGGAAGTGGCGGCGGAAAAGGGCGGGAAGGAAGTGGCGCTGGCGGTGCTGGCGGCGACGCTGACGACGGCGATCGTATTTTTTCCGGTGGTATTTTTGTACGGCGTGAGCCGGTTTTTATTTATTGCGCTGGCGACGGCGGTGATTTTGTCGCTGTTTGCGTCGTACATGGTGGCGATGACGGTGGTGCCGCTCTTCTGCGCGAAATGGGTGAGGTTGCATCAGGCGGATGAGGCGGCGGGAGAAGGGGCCATCGAAGCGCGATTGGGAAAACTGGCGAAGAAGTTTGATTTTTATTTTGGAAGGATGCTGCACAAATACGATTTGTCGGTGAACAAGGCTTTGTTGCGACCGGTGGCGACGGTGACGGGGCTGGCGGGCGTATCGCTGCTGGCGCTGTCGCTCTATCCGCTGCTGGGCGTTTCGTTTTTTCCGCGGACGGATGCGGGGCAGTTTGTGATCAATGTGAAGGCGCCGTCGGGGACGCGCGTGGAGTTGACGGAAGAATATGTGAAGAAAGTGGAAGAGACGGTGAGGGAAGTGATTCCGCAATCGGACCTCGGAATGATTGTTTCGAACATCGGAATCACAACGGATTTTTCTGCGATTTATACGCCGAACTCCGCGCCGCACACGGCGTTCGTGCAAGTGAGTTTGAAGGAAGGGCACAAGACGGGAAGTTATGAATATATGCGGCGGGTGCGCGAGCGATTGAGCCGAGCGGTGCCGCAGCTCGGCACGTATTTTCAGTCTGGTGGGTTGGTGGACGCGGTCGTCAACCTGGGATTGCCGGCGCCGATCGACGTGCAAGTGAGCGGAAGCAGCATGAGAAAAGCGTATGCGGTGGAAGCGGACATTGCGGCGAAGGTGAGAAAGCTGCCGGAAGTGAACGACGTGCTGATTCCGCAAGATGTGGATTATCCGGCGCTCGAACTGGACGTGGACCGGGAAAAAGCGAGCCAGCTGGGGCTTTCGCAAAAAGAAGTGGTGGACAACGTGATTACGGCGCTGACGTCAAACGGAATGATCGCGCCGAATTACTGGATCGATCCGAAGAGCGGGAATCCGTATTTGCTGACGGTGCAATATCCGGAAAACCAGGTGAAGAGCGTGACGGACATGGCGCAGATTCCGCTGCGAGGAGCGCGGAGCACGGCAACGACGTCGCTGGACAGCGTGGTGAAGGTGAGCGCGATCTCGTCGCCGACGGAAGTGGATCACTATCAGCTATTCCGCGTGGTGGATTTGTATGTTTCGCCGAAGGCGGAGGATCTGGGGCGGATTACGAAGGACGTGGAAAAAATAATCGCCGAGACAAAATTGCCGGAAGGAGTGCGAGTGAATTTGCGCGGGTCGGTGCAGGGAATGCGCGCATCGTTCCGGAGTTTCGGAATTGGGCTGATTCTTTCGGTGGTGCTGGTCTATTTGGTGCTCGTGGCGCAATTCGCGTCGTGGCGAGATCCGTTCATCATTTTGCTGGCCGTGCCGCCGGGACTTGCCGGCGTGTTGCTGCTGTTGCTGGCGACGGGAACGACGCTGAACGTGATGTCGCTGATGGGAGTGGTGATGATGGTGGGAATCGTGGTGTCAAACAGTATTTTGATCGTGGAATTTGCGCGACATCTGGTAAAGGAAGGGAAGCCGCTGGCGGAAGCGGTGAGCGTTGCATCGCGGCTGCGGCTGAGGCCGATCCTGATGACTTCGCTCGCGACGGTACTGGGAATGATTCCGATGGCGCTGGGAACGGAGCCGGGGAGCGAACAATACGCGCCGCTGGCGCGGGCGATCATCGGCGGGTTGCTGGTGTCGGTGGCGGTGACGGTTTATCTGGTGCCGGCGGCGTATTTGCTGGTGCATCGAGCAAAGGTGGCTGCGAGCGGAGCGACGGAATGAGCGGCGGGGCGATGCGCGCGGGTCTTGCAATCCTGCTGGCGATGGCCGGAAATGTTTCCGCGCAGGAAGCGGCAAATACGGCGGGGCCAACACGGCAGAAATTGACTTTGACGCAAGCGGAAGCGATTGCGCTGAAGAACAATCCGCAAGTCAGCGTGGCGCGATTGAAAGCGATGATCGCGGGAGAATTCGTACGGGAACAGCGATCCGCGCTATTGCCGACTGCGAGCATCAATTTGACGGGCGTGGAGGCGAATGCCGGGAGCCGCGTGGCGGCGGGCGCGCTGGGCAATTCAATTGTTTTTCCGCGAGCGGCGGAAGGGGTGGCGCTGAATCAACTGATCACGGATTTTGGGCGAACGACGAATCTGGTTGCGAGCGCGCAATTCGCGGCGAAAGCGGAAGAAGAAAATGCGGCGGCGACGCGGGCGCAGATTTTGCTGGCGGTGGATCACGCGTTTTATGGCGCGCTGGAAACGCAAGCGCTGGTGCAAGTTGCGCAAGAGACGGTGCAGGCGCGGCAATCGCTTGCAGACAAAGTGGCGGCGCTCGCGAAAGCAAAATTGAAGTCGGAACTGGACTTGAGTTTTGCGAACGTGGATTTGTCGCGCGCGAAACTGCTGCGACTGGAAGCCAAAAATAACGCGGAGAGCGCGCTGGCAGAGCTGTCGGCCTTGCTTGGGTATGCGGAAATGCAGAACTTTGAGCTGATTGAGGAGGCGGGAGAGGGCGCGGCACCGGGGGACGATCCGGCGCCATTGATCCGAGAAGCGTTGCAACAGCGGCCGGAAGCCAATGCGATGCGCCTGGAAGAACAGGCGGCGGAAAAATTCAGCCGAGCGGAGCACGACTTATGGCGGCCGACGGTTGCGGCGATGGGAGTGGTGGGTGAGGCGCCGGTGCGCGACGATCATATTCAGAACTGGTACGGAGCCGTGGGCGTGAATATCCAGATTCCGGTGTTCAATGGATTTTTGAACAACGCGCGCGCCAAGGCCGCGGATTTGCAGGCGGGTGCAAGTCACGAGCGATTGCTGGATGTGCAGAACAACATCGCGCGGGACGTGCGAATCGCGTGGCAGGATTCAAACCGCGCGTACGAGCAATTGAGCGTGACGCAAGAGCTTCGGCAAGAAGCGAATTTGGCGCTGGAATTGGCGCAATCGCGCTACGACCTGGGTTTGAGCTCGATCGTGGAATTCAGCCAGGCGGAATTGCAAAAAACGGAAGCGGACATTTCCGATACGTCGGCGCGATATCAGTTCGAACTTGCGGGACGGACGCTGCGTTACGTAACGGGCAGCCTGAAGTAAACGGCGAGCGTGGCGATAGGCCAGCAAGACGCGCTCACACTCGAGCGAGCGCGCCTACGGAAAACACCGACTGCGGGAAACACGATCGCGAGAAGTGTGAACGGATATGGGAAGATGTGCGAAGCGGAAAATGGAAACGATGACGGGAAAAGACGAGCGGGCACAATCTGGACAAGAGTTGTTCGACGGGTACGCGAAGAGCTACGACGCGGCGCTTTCGAGTGCGCTCGCGCCGTCGGGAGAAGGCCGCGAGTATTTTGCGGAAGGGCGGGTGAAGTGGCTGCAGCGTTGTTTGCGGGAGCTGGGCGTGAGTCCGCTGCAGGTGCTGGATTTTGGTTGTGGAGATGGGTCGACGACGCCGATGTTGCAGAGAATTTTGGGCGCGGAGTCGTGCGTCGGCGTGGACGTTTCGCCGAAATCGTTGGAGGTTGCGCGCGCGTCGCACGCAAACGAGCGAATACGATTTGAACTTATCCGCGAAATGCAGAGCGGGTGGGAGATGGATCTGGCGTATTGCAACGGCGTGTTTCATCACATTGCGCCGGAAGCGCGGCCGGAAGCATTGCAGATGATTCGTGGCGCGCTCAAGCGGGGAGTCTTTTTTTCGTTTTGGGAGAATAACGCGTGGAATCCGGCGACGCGTTACGTGATGTCGCGCTGCGCGTTTGATGAGGATGCAATTTTGCTTTCGCCGCGCGAGGCGCGGACGCTTCTAAGGGAATCCGGATTCGAGGTCATTCGAACCGATTTTCGTTTTATTTTTCCGCGCGCGCTGCGCGGTTTGCGCAAGCTGGAAGATTTGGTTTACCGGCTGCCGCTGGGCACGCAGTTTCAGGTTCTGTGCCGCAAAAGCGAGTGATCCTGCCCGATAATCCGCGGAAAGATCATTTGAATGTAACCATCATGACGCGCGATGGTCTTGGATTCCGCATTTTGTTTGGTCGCCGCGAAAAACAGACCCCTCGCTTCGCTCGGGATGACAGGGTAGAGTTCGTGTCGATGGGTGAATATATTTTTTGGCTCGCCGATTGATGCAGCGGAACGTCTTCGGATCAAGCCTGATCGAGGCCGGTCAGAGTGCGCACGTGAACTTCGAGCGCTTGATTGTACTGGCGCTCGATTTGCAATTCGGTTTGCAATTTTTTGACGAGCAATTCGAGGCGCGAGATTTCCGCGCGAAGTTTTTGCATGTCGATGCCGGTGGGCGCCGGGCGTTGCGGTGCGGGCGCGAACGGAGCGGGTACGGCCGGTGCCGGAGGACGAGGCGTGAACGCATCGGCCAGGGCGCGAGGCCAGGCCGGGTCGGCGCCCGTGTGCGGCAAATGCGATGGAGCGGCGGGCGGCGCGGAATGTGACGGAACGGGAGCCGGCGGCGGCGCAAACAAGCCGGATAACGCTGAGGGAGCATCGTGGCGGGGCGCGGCGGATTCTTCGGGCGCGCGCTTCGGTTCGAGCAACGTTTTCACGCGCGAGATCAATTCCTGCGGCTGAAACGGTTTGCGGATGAGTTCGTCGGCTCTGACGGCGACGGCTTTATCGGCGACGCTTTTGTTCACGACGCCCGACATGAGAATGACCGGCGTGGCGCTAAATTGGGCGTGCTCGCGAATCTGGCTGCAGACGGAATAGCCGTCGGTATCGGGCATGATGACGTCGGTGATGACGGCGTCGGGCGGATTTTGTTCGAACTGGGAGAGCGCCGACGCGGCGTCGGCACAGGTGATGACGTTGAAATTTTCGCGGCGGAACGCGATTTTGATGACTTCGCGCATGGTGGCGCTGTCGTCGATGAAATAGACGGTGGGCGTCTGCTTTGGCGGCGCGTCCGTCAGCGGGGGAATGGGCATCGTTTCGCTCATAGCGCTTCCTTGTCCGCCGTGTCGCGAGAGGTTTCATCGAACTCGCGCATGGCATCGAGCATGAGATCCGTCGCCGAGCGCAAAACGGTGCGCTGAGACGACGTCATACCGTAAGCAAATTTGTAAACGCCGGAATTGTTGTCGACGCAATTTTTGATGATGTGGATGACGGCTTCGTCGCCAAAAAGATTTCCACATTCGGCGTGCGAGATTTCTCCCGCGTCAAAAAAAAGAACGGCGTCGGTTTCGCCGGCATTGATGTGCAGGGCGCCGGTCTGGTGCGCGTGGCCGAGCATCTGCAAGACACCGGGAAGATCGTGATGCGTGAGGCTGCCGCTGAGGCTGGTATCGGACTGCGTGAGCATCTGCGTCGGCTGGAAACCGTTGGCTTTGCTGATGATGATGTTTTTGACGTGCGTGGCGATCACGGGCGGAGCGAGGTGGCGGTCAATGTAATCGTCGCAGCCCGCCTGAAAGGCTTCCATGAGCGCGCGCTGGCTGCCGTCGCCGAGGGCGATAATCAGGAGACCGGCGTTTTTCGCGTCGGCATGAATGATGCGCGCCAATTCGAGCGCGCCCATTTCGCGCATATTGGTGGAGCAAAGGATTGCAGCGGGCGTATCGTATTCGAGCGTGGTCAGCGCGAACGAAGCTTGCGTGCAGGACTTCACGTCGAAAGCTTCACGCTTGAGCGCGTCGCCGAGGCGCTTGGAAAAATAGACATTGCTGTCAATCAACAAGATTTTTGCGGGGCGGCCGGGCAGCATCATGCGCGGACCTCCGCCGGTACTTGAGCGGGAGAAGCGGCGCGGACGGCGGGGCTGCCGGGCGTGAGCGCTTCGAGATCGAGGACTTCAATGACGTCGCCGCCGTGAGAGAGCCATCCGGCGACGTGCGCGGAGTCGGATTCCGAGCGCGGCGTCATGTCCACGGTGATGAGTTCGCAATCGCCGCTGACGGGAAGCGCGACCGGTTCCTTGCGCGCGCCGAAGACGCGCGTGGCGATGAGATAAAAACGGCGTACGGACAATTTTTTGCCGACAAGCTGCTCGGAGATGTCGCAAACGGGAATGATGCGGCCGCGGCGAAGAATGGCGCCTTCGATGGCGGCAGTATTGTGCGGAAAGCGAAACACGCGGCTCGGCGCGATGAGCTCGACGATTTGGCGTGCACGCACGGCGAAGCGGCGTTCGCCGAGGCGAAGCAGGACGAACGATTCAAGCGCGATTTCGGCGACGATCGTCATTCGGGGGCCGATGCCTCCGCGGAAGGTTGCTGGCGCTCGGCGCGCAAGACGCCGTCGAGCAGCGTCAATTCTTCGACCGTGAGAAAGCCTTCCGGCTTTACGACCGGGACGATGGTTTGATCGAGCGCCGTGAGGCCGCGGTACCATTCGCGTTCTTCGTGGCAAAAGGTTTGCGGAAGTGCCTGGAGGTAAGTCATCGTGGTCATTTTGTCGATGCCGTCGATGAGGAGAGCGGCCGGAGTCTGCCGCAGAAAAAAAATAAGCGACGCCGACGCGGCGGGAATGCCAAAGTGCGAAGTGCCGCTGACGACGTAATGCGTGGTGTCGCCGCGGCGAATGGTGTGGCGCACTTTCGGTATGGCGGCGTGCGCGATTTCTTTCGTCGTTCCGGTGAGTCCGTCGACGCTGCGCACTTCTTGCACGGACGCGGAGGAAATGGCAAAAAGCTGGCCGCCGATGCGGAACAAGATGATTTGCTCGGCGCGCGGCGCACGAGATTTGGCGGCCGGTGCGGGCTGCATTAGCGCACGCCCACCGGAGTGGCGCGGCAGAGGCTGAGCACGCGCTTCTCAATTGCGGAGTAGATGTCGTCGATCGGCAGAACTTGTTCGACCGCGCCGGTTTTGATGGCTTCGGCGGGCATTCCGAAAATCACGGAAGTGGCTTCGTCTTGCGCGAAGACGATGCCGCCGGCGGACTTGATGGCTTTTGCGCCGGCAGCGCCGTCGTTGCCCATGCCGGTGAGAATGGCGGCGATGGCCATGGGACCGGCGAATGCGGCGACGGATTCAAGCGTGACGTCGATGTTGGGAAGATAACCGTTGAGGCGGCCGGTGGCGCTGTCGAGCTGTATACGCGCGGTGGGAGAAACGCGCAAGTGCTGGCCACCCGGACAAATGTAAAGCGCGCCGGGTTGCAGAACGTCGTTCGCGGCGGCTTCTTTGACGCTGATGCCGGTAAATTCCTCGAGTTGCGCGGCGTATTGCGTGGTGAAGGCCGCCGGCATGTGCTGCACAAGAATTACGGCCGCCGGAAAATCTTTTGTGAAGCCGGGTGCGAGGCGCATCACCGTTGCGGGTCCGCCGGTGGAAGCGGCGAGCACGACGACAGGAAAGCGCTGATCCGAATTGCTGCTGGGCGCGGAAATGCGCGGCGCGGCGGGTTTCACGGGCGCGGCGGGTTGGCCGTTGCCCGATTGCAAAGTGGTGGCGAGGCGCGAAGCGGTGCGGACGACGCGAACTTTTGCGGCCATGCGGACTTTGCGCAGAAGTTCTTCCTTGACGCTGTTCATGTCGAGATCGATGGCGCCGGAAGGTTTGGCGACAAATTCGATTGCGCCGAGTTCGAGCGCTTTGAGCGTGCTGGAAGCGCCTTCGCGCGATTCGGAGCTCACGATCACAATGGGCCGCGGATTGGTGGTCATGATTTGCGCGGTGGCTTGCAAGCCGTCCATGTGAGGCATGTTGATGTCCATGGTGATGACATCGGGCTTGAGCGATTCCGCGAGCGCGACGGCTTCGCGGCCGTCTTTGGCCTGACCGACGACTTGCAGTTGTTCGTCGGCGTTGAAAATCGTTTCGAGCACCTTGCGCATGAAGGTGGAGTCGTCGACGACGAGCACGCGGAACTTTTTGCTGGGAATAGTTGCCATAATCGCCTACGCCACGGGAACGACCGGACGCGTCACCTCCGATCCCATAAGTTGTTCGACAGCCGCGATGAGCTGATCTTCTTGAACGGGTTTCGTGAGGAATGCCACTGCGCCTTCCTTCATGGCGCGGTCGCGATGTTTCGCGCCGGCGCGAGAGGTCACGACCATGACCGGAATGCGCCGCGTTGTCGGGCTCTGGCGCATCTGCGCCATCAATTCGTAACCGGTCATGCGCGGCATTTCGAGGTCGGTGATGACGAGATGGCAGCCGTGCTGCGCGATGAGTTCGGCGGCTTCGAGGCCGTCGGAGGCGAGTTGCACGCGGTAGCCGTTCTTTTCGAGCATGCGTCCGACGAATTTGCGCACGCTGATGGAATCGTCCGCCACGATGATGACGCGCTCGTGCTGCACGCGGTCGATGGCTTCCGTGGGAATGGTGCCCTTGGCGACGGCGGCGGAGCCTGGCGCAAAAATTCTGGCGGCGCTGGCGCTCGCTTGCAAGGCGCGGCGTTCGTTTGGTTCGGACGCAACGATGCGATTGAGATCGATCAGCAAAATCAAGCTGCCGTCTGGCGCGATGGTGGTGCCGGGGAAAAGTTTCACGCGGCGAAGATATTCGCCGAGGCTTTTGATAACGATTTCGTCTTTGCCGAGCACTTCTTCGACGATGAGGCCGACCTGGCGATTGTCCACGTTGGCGACAACCATGCGGAAATAGCCGTTGATGGGTTCGAGCGTCGGCAAGCCGAGATGCGTATCGAGGCGTATGACTTCGGTGACAACGTCGCGGACCTTGGTGAGAAGTTTTCCGCCGACGTCTTCGATTTCGTCGGCGCGAATGCGGCGAATTTCCTCGACGACGGGAAGAGGCAACGCAAAATTGGCGGTTCCACAACGAACGAAGAGCGCGGGCGAGATGATCAGCGTCAGCGGTACTTTCAGAGTGAACTTCGTGCCTTGGCCGGGCGTGCTGTGAATTTCGATTTCGCCGTTAAGCGTGTTCAGGTTGGCGCGAACGACGTCGAGCCCAACGCCGCGGCCGGCAAGTTCGGTTTTGGAGGCGGCCGTGGAGAAGCCCGGATGGAAAATCATTTCGCGAAGGTCGCGTTCGGTGAGGCGGTCCGCGGTTTCCGGAGAAACAAGGCCGCGCTCAATCGCAGCTTTGCGCACGCGGTCGTAATCGATGCCGCGGCCGTCGTCTTCCACTTCGATGTAGATGTGATTGCCGCGATGATACGCGCGGAGTGTGACGCGACCGGTGTCGGACTTGCCGCTCGCCTTGCGCTCGTTGGGGAATTCAATGCCGTGCGCGACGGAATTGCGCAGCAAGTGGACCAACGGATCGGAAATTTGCTGAATGATGTTGTTGTCAAGTTCGGTCTCGCTGCCGAAGAGATCGAGTTCGACGATCTTGTCCGCGGAATGAGCGGCGTCGCGAACGGCGCGCGAAAGGCGCGAATAGAGGGTTCCGATGGGCACCATGCGCGCGGCGGTGATTTCGTCCTGCAAGTGGTGCGCGAGTTTTGTGAACTCGTCGATGTCGCCTTCGACCCGGCCGATAAAGCCGCCGAGCTGCGTAAGAACTTCATTCACGTCGGCGGAAATTTCCGTCATGGAGCGAGAAAGAATGTTCACGTCGTCGTAGCGGTCCATCTCGAGTTCGCTGAATTCGGAGAGGAACGAAGTGTCGCCGGCGGCGGCGCTCGTCAACATTTGCCGAGTCGGCTGCTGCGGTTGTTTTGAAACCGGCCAATTCGAGCTGAGCTTGTTGTACTCGTACTTTTCCTGAAACTCGGCGACTTTGCCCTGCAAACGTTCTTTTGAAAAACTGAGGGTTTCGACGAGGCGTTCGAGTTCGGTGACGCGGCCGACCATGCGCGTGCGGTTGATGACGAGTTCGCCGACCGTGTTCATCATGCGGTCGAGCCGCGCGAGCGAAATGCGCACGGACTTTGCCGCGTTTACGGCCTGCTGCTTATCGCCCGCGTTCACGCGCGCGGCGGGAGCCTCTGCCGGCGCGGGTTGCGCCGATTCCTCTTGCACCGCCGGGACAAGTTCGCCCGCTTCCATTTCCACCGGCGCGAATTCCGCGATTTGCGCGAGCAGGGAATCGACGCCGTTGCGCATGTCGGCTTCGTCCGCCCACTGCTTTTGCAGCGTTTTCTTCAAAACGTCCGTGGAGATGAGGCAAAGATCGATGACTTGCGGCGTCGGTTCGAGTTCGCCGTCGCGCATGCGGCCGATCAAATCTTCGACGCGGTGGGCGATGGCGCCGAGCCGCTTCAAGCCGACTTGCGCCGCGGAACCTTTTACGGTGTGAATGGCGCGGAAAAGCTTGTTGATCTCTTCCGGATTATTGTTGCCTTCAAGCGCGAGCAGGCAATCGCTGATGATTTGCAAGTGCTCTTCCGCTTCCGGTTGAAAGAATTCGAGAATTTCGGCGGGAACTTCGTCGTCGAGCGGCAACGCGTCAAAATAGGAGCCGGTGGCGGCGGAGACCAATTCCTGCTCGGGTTCGCCAAGCATTGCATTGGCGGAGTGGCTGCGTGGCGCCGAAAGATTGAGCGGAGGCGGCTCAACCGGAAACGCAAACCGATACCGTTCCTTGAACGCGGCGATGTCTTCGACGTTTTCCTTGCCGGTGTCGCTGATTTCAAGAAGGTCGGTTTCGAGCACGGAAATGCCGTCGGAAAGAAATTCGGTAAGCGGGCCGTGCAGATCTTCGCCAAGGGACGCATTCAAGGCGTATTGAAAAACGTGCGCGAGCTTGCCTGCGACTTCAGAAAATTTCGTGTAGCCGTAGCTGCCGGACGTTCCGCTGAGCGTGTGCGCCGCAATGTAGAGCCGCTCCATATCCTCGCGCTTCGGCTCGATCTCTTGGAGCACGCCGACGTATTCCCGCAAATATTGCAGGTGCTCGGAGGCTTCCTGGAGGAAGAGTTCCACGGCTTCGCGGTCTGGTCCGCTCATGCGCGTCCCTCCGCCACAAGTTCCGGCTTCAAAATCTCTTCGGCCGTGGGTTTGCGATACAAAATGCAATCGTTCAGCACGATGGCTTGAAACTTTACCGGCATTTTAGAAATCGATTCGGAATGGCCGAGGAACAAGTAGCCGCCGGGTTCGAGCGAATCGTAAAAGCGCTGCACGAGCTCGCGCTTCCGCTCTTCCGAAAAATAGATGAGCACATTCATGCAGAAAATCAGGTCCATTTTGCCGACGTACACCGGATTCGAAAGATTCATCTGGACGAAATTCACCATTTTGCGAATTTTCGGCCGCACGTGAAAAGCGTTTCCAACCGGCGCGAAATGCGCGGCAAGTTGTTTCTCACTCACGCTTCCAATCGCCCGCCCGGAATACGTGGCGCGTTCCGCGATGTCGAGCGCCTGCCGTCCAATGTCCGTCGCAAGAATTTCGACATTCCATGCGTCGGAAAAGGCCAGGGTATCCGCAACGGTAATCGCAATCGAATACGGCTCTTCGCCCGTCGAACAGCCCGCGCTCCAGACGCGCAACGTGCGCGGATTCTTCCAGAATTTCTTCACGTGCAATTCCGGCAAGATGCGCTTTTCAAACGCTTCGTACACGCCGGGATACCGGAAAAACGTGGTTTCCTGCGTGAGCAGGCGTTCGAGCAGCGCCTGGTAATCCGGCGTCGCCTTGCGCATGGCGCGCAAGAGTTCCGTGCCGTGTTTGTGGCCTTTTTCTTTCATGTATTCGCGCACACGCGTGGAGAAGAATCGCTCGCGCGATTCGTCAAACGAGATTCCCGTGCGTTCATGAATCAGCATGCGGATCTCACTCAACTCGTGCTCGGTCAAACCGATCTCGTGTCCCTGGCGTTCGCTCATCGTCATTCGGCTCGCGTTGCCGGCCTCCGCCGGAATAGAAACTTACCGCTTACCGCAGAGCGCCTGCCGGGACGGGGCGCTCGGATTCCGTTGCAGCGCTGGCCGCCGCCTTCGAAGCCGCGCGGAATTGGGACAATGCTTCGTTCAATTGATCGGACAATTTAACGAGCTGGCTGACGGTTGCGACCGTGCCGCGGGTACCTTGCGAGGTCTGTCGCGTAATGCCGGAAATAATCTGCATGGCGTGAGCGACGCCTTCCGTGCCGCGCACCTGCTGTTTCGAAGCGAGCGAAATTTCCTGCACGAGTTCGGCGGACTGGCGCACGACGCTCGAAATTGCATCAAGAGCGCGTCCGGCCTGGTCGGCCAGCGAAGCGCCGCCTTCCACTTCCTTCGTGCCTTCTTCCATGACGACGACCGCTTCGTTCGTCTCGGCCTGAATGGCCTTGATCAGCGCCGCGATGTCTTTCGTCGCGCTGCGGGAATGTTCGGCCAGCTTGCGCACTTCGTCCGCGACGACCGCGAAACCGCGGCCGGCATCGCCGGCGCGTGCGGCCTCAATCGCAGCGTTCAAGGCGAGCAAGTTTGTCTGTTCGGTGATGTCGTTGATCACGTTGATGATTTCCGAAATTTCCAGTGAACGATCGCCGAGCGACTTGATCTTCTTTGCGGTGGCTTGCACCGATGCGCGAATGCGCTGCATGCCTTCGAGCGTGTCGCGCACGGCGCGGTTGCCCTGTTCGGCGGCGTCCAGCGCGCGGCGAGCCGCTTCTGCGCTCGCTTCGGCGTTGTTCGAAACCTGTTTCATCGAAACCGTAAGTTCCTCGACGGCGCTCGACGTGTTCGTAATTTCCTGGTCCTGTTGCGTCGCACCGGCCTGCATTTCGTCGGCGGCGACAAGAATGTTGTTCGAGCACGCGGTGACTTCCATCGCGGCTTTGCGAACGCGCTCGAGAACCTTGGTGAAGTTGTCGAGCATGTAGTTGATGGAGTCCGTGACGTTGCCGAGCGCGTCGTTGGTCACTTTGCCGCGCTGCGCCAAATCGCCCCGCGCCACCTGATTGATGACCGCCAGCAGGTCCGTGATGCTGCGCTGCAGCGCATCGTTCGCTTCCTGATTGCTCGTTGCCTTCGAAACTTTGGAGACGGCGCGATTCAGGTTGTCCGCAATCAGGCCGAGTTCGTCGTCCGAATGGACTTCCGCGCGCGCACGAGGATCGCCGGCCGCGAGCCTCTCCGAAAATTCGGTGAGGTTCTGCACGGGCGTCACCACGGAGCTGCCAAGGCGCCACGCGAGAAATCCCGCCACGCCCAGCGCCAGCAGCGCCGCGCCCATCACGGATCCGCTCGCGCCGCTCGGCAAATTGCCGAAGTCAAACAGCGACACGCCGCCGGATTCGCGCCCGGCGTGGTATGCCAGCCCCAGTACGATGAAGAGCGCCAGGCCGTTTACGAAGACCAGCGTCCAGATTGTCGAACTCAGTCGCGATTTCATGCCTTCCTCCAACCCAATTCTGCTGAAACGTTCCAGCGTTCCAATTCTTGCAATCTCAAATCGCCGGGCCTGGATAAACTTCCAGAACCCGGTTCAAATCCAAAATCAAAGCCAGACGGTCGTCGTGGCGAAGCATGCCGATGCAGTGCGGCACGCTTTCCGGCGAGCGATCAAGAATGTCTTCCGATCCCACCGAATAAGTGCCGATCACTTCGTCCGCCGCAATGCCCAACCGCAAATCGTCGTGTTGTCCGGCAACTTTCATCGAAGCGACCACCACATGCTTCGGCAGCAAACCCGGGCGGCGGCCTTCCGTCATGGCGATGTCGATCAGCGGCACGATCGAGCCGCGCAAATTAAATACGCCGACAACGTACGCGGGCGCGAGCGGCAACTGCGTCGTGTTCGGCCATTCCAAAACTTCCTCGACGTCCAGCACCGGCAAGCAAAAGCGTTCGCGTCCGCTGCGGAAAACGCAGTATTGCGCTTCCGGCGCGCGATCTTCGAGCGGGCCGAGCGCTTCGAGCAGCTCGGCGGTATCGGCGTCGGGCGAAAGCGGCGTAAGTTGGAATTCGTCGTTCATCGAATCTCTCAGGCGAAGCGTCGTACGGCGCGCAGCAATTCTTCGCGCGTGAATGGTTTGGTCACATATCCATCCGCGCCTTGCTGCTCGCCCCAGTATTTGTCGCTCGCAGAATCCTTGCTGGTCACCAAAATCACGGGAATCGAGTTGAACTCGGCGCTGTTTTTCAATTCCCGGCAAACCTGAAATCCATTGCGGTCGGGCATCACCACGTCGAGCAAGATCAAGCTCGGCCGTTCGTTCGTAATTGCTTCTTCCACGCGCTTCGGATCGTTTACGCCCACCGGCTGATAACCTTCGTGCTCCAGCAGCCCTTGCATGAGCTTCACCTGGGCTGGCGAATCGTCAACGATCAGGACCTTTTTCAGCACGGCAACGTTCTCCAGAGTTCCAAGCAAGACAGTAGTCCGAGGAGTGGAGATGCACGTCCAACGCCACGACGGAGGGAAGTTTCTGCGGGATTGCGAATTTATATAAGAGTCTTACAATCAGCAAGTTACGAGAAGTTTAGGCAAGTCTAAGAACGGCGGGAAAGGGCGGCCGGCGTCTCTTCCGTCTCAGCTTGAGAAGCATTCTCAGACTCCCGCATCTCGCTCGCAAGCGATGAGAAACGCTGCATGACTTCGTTGATGCGCAAGGCCATCGAATGCATCGTCTTGATTTGCGCCAAAGACTGCGCGGAAAGCTGGCCCGGCTCGAGCAAAAGCAACTCCGCGTTGCCAAGCACCGAAGTGAGCGCGTTGTTCATGCTGTGCTTCATCTCGATCATGTAGCGGCCCAGCACGGCGTATTGCTCGCTGCGCGCCGCGCGCAATTCCGCCTGACGTGCCAGCTTTGCCGCTTCCGTGCGCCGCAACGATTCGCCGGCGACGAGCACCAGCGTCTGCGCCCAATCTTCGCGGAACGGCACGTGGACGAGGCGCGGATAGCGAGTGCGAAGCTGGCCGACTTCGCCGCTTTCCGCCGGCACGCAAAGAATTACCGCGCACGCCGGGTCAATCGAGCGTAGGATCGAAGAAATTTTTCCGTTTTCAAGCGGCCCGATGACAACCAGGTCGCAAGCGCCGTGGCCCTTCGCTTCCCACAAATCGCCGCTCAACACGGTGATTCGCGGAGCCTGGCGTTCCGCTTGCCAGCATGCCGAGAGCAGCCGGGCAAACTCGGCGTCGTCGGTCAGGATCAAGAGGTTTGCGTGTCGCAAAGGTGTGCGGCTCCCAGGGCGTCCGTCGGAAACGGAGAAGATGTTTTGTGTGCTACAGCTTTTCCGCTTCGTCCAGCGCGGAGAGCAGCCGCTTGGTGCTGATGCCGAGGTTCACGGCCGCTTCGGTGTCTTTCGCCTGCTTCGCCGCGTCCACGCGTTCTTGCAAACGCGAAACTTCGACGCGCGCGATCATCAACGATTTTTCGAGGCTCGTGGCGTTGCCCGTTTCTTTCGCGGATTCGACCGCCGCGGTAACCAGCGCGCGCGCCACGACGGCGCGGCGCAAATCTTCCGCGGCAAATCCGTCTTCGCTGACGAACGCCGAAACTTCCCAGGAAGACATCAGGATTCGCGCCGCGCCCAGGCGAATCGTGGTCATTGAACGTCCGCGCGTCGGCGGCGCGGCGATAAGTTGCTCCCAAATCGCTTCCATGCAGGATTCGAAATCGAGAATGACCGGCACATCGGTGGAAACCGGCTTGTTCTTCTCTTTGCCTTCCGCGGCTTGCGCGGCCTTGCTTCGGCTCCCGCTTGTTTCCGCGATCTTTGCGGCCAGCGGGGTTTTTGCACCCGCTTTCGCGGACGGGGCGGGCAGAGTCTCCGCGCTTTTTGCGGCGGCGCGCTCGAGCGCGCGTTCCACATCGGTCCGCAAACCAAGCAGCTTATCGAACGCCTGATTCACTGTGCGTTCCGTGTAGGCCTTTTGGAACGGCTGCTTCCATTCGTCGGCCAGCGTTTTAATTTTGTCGAGCGGTTCCGACGTCGAAAGTCCCACGTGCTGGCAATCGATGATGCGCACGCCGGCGGATTCCAGTTGCGCGAGGCCGGAGCGGATCGCAATGCGGTCGGCATGCATCAATTCGATAAGCGTCCGGCGAAGCAGGAAATTGAAGCGAATAAACGCGAGCATGGCGGAAGGATCGTAGAACATTCCGCCGGCCGATTCCTTCACCTTGCGGCCTTGCTCGATGAAATTCGTCTTTAGAAGATCGCGCAAGCTGCGGAAGCCGCGAAGCGCTTCGATCATTTTCTCGAGCGGTTCGCACCATTCGAGCGGCGTGGTATCCACCTCGCCCAGCACGCTTTTCATCACCACGGCGGCATCTTGCAGTTCGATCTGCTTGTGGTAAATCTTTGGCGGCGCGCACAACGCGAAGTATTGGACGAGCAGGAAGTCGATTTTGTCGCGGTCGGTGGTCGTCTTCGACGTTTTCCGCAGATGGCGAAGAATCAACGCGCGCAAGCCGCTTTCGCTCGCGTTGAGCGTGGTCATCTGCAGCAGTTGGCGCAACTGATGAACTTGCACCTGCTGGTCCAGCGCGTCGAGCCATTGCTGCACCTTTGCGAAACGCGCCGCGTCAACGTCTTCCGGCAGCGCGCGCTTGTCCTGCGGAAAGGGAATCTCCGCTTCGAGGTGTTTCGCCAAGGCGAGGTAAATTGGAAAAACGGCTCGCAATTCATCCCATTGCGCCTGGCGATTGCCGTCGGCTCGTTGCTTCGCCGGCGGCTTTGTAGTCGTAAGTGTTTTGTTCACGTCGTTGTCACCCAATGGCATGGCCCGCTTTCGAACCGCACGGCCACAGCCTTGACACCCTCGTGGTACTGCACCGCGACGACGCGTGCATCCAACTGTTCCGCGCTTTCGCGCGCCCGCAGCCGGACGTCATCGTTGTACTCGAGCGGCAATGCCGATCGGAAAATCGCGTGCTCGCGTCCGCAGAATTCCACCATCGCGGTTTCGCGAAGCTGCGAGTTGCCTGAGCAAAGAGCGGTCACGTCCACCGGAATACGTACCGGTTGAACCGCTTGAAAGAATCGTGAAAGCTGCACTGCGCAACATTCACTGCTTTCGATAGCTGGCTCGTCGCTGATCGTTTTCACGCCGTTCCTTGACGAGTGTCCATTTCGTTCCGCATCGGCGGACTCCCCGGGCGAGCGGAATCCAAAGTGGACACAACGTCCCGCAGCAATTTATGCACGCAAGACGCCAAATTCTTGGGCCCGTTCAGGTCCGTGAAAGTGTTGAAACAAAGTGGCTTAGAGATTTCCGTTCGACGGGAACAATCGCGTTGTCTCACGGTGAAACATGTTCGTCTCACGCTTTTCGTGCGACAACCGCGATTACCGTCTCAGGAGTGGGTCGCGGCGGAAGCCTGCTCGGTCTCGCCTTTGAGCGCAATGTTGTAGCGCTTCAATTTGCGGTAGAGCGTCGCGCGGCTGATGCCGAGCATTTTTCCGGCCAGCGCTTTGTCGCCGTTTGCTTGTTCGAAGACGCGCAGGATCGTCATACGCTCCATCTCGGCGAGCGCCGTCGTGGAAAGGGAAGCGGACTCTTGCGGCGCAAGTGAACTGGAAGCGCTTTGTTCGGTGCGAATCGCGGGCGGCAGATCTTCCACGTCGATGGTCTTGTGGTCGCCAAGCGTGACGGCGCGCGCCACGCAATTTTCCAGTTCGCGCACGTTTCCGGGCCAATCGTAGTGCAGCAGGCTCTTCATCGCCGCCGTTGTCACCTGAATGTTTTTTCCCGGCGCGTAGCGATCGAGGAAGTGATGCACCAGCATCGGAATATCCGAGCGGCGCTCGCGCAGCGAAGGCAGATGCACGGTGACGACGTTCAGCCGGAAATACAAGTCCTTGCGAAACGTTCCGGCGCGATAGGCGGCTTCGAGGTCGCGATTCGTCGCGGCAATCACGCGTACCTCCACATTCACTTTGTCGTTGCTGCCGACCGGACGCACTTCCTTTTCTTGCAGGACGCGGAGCAGCTTCGCCTGCATTTCCAGCGGCAATTCGCCGATTTCGTCGAGAAAAATCGTTCCGCCATTCGCGGCTTGAAACAGGCCGGCCTTTGTCTTCGTCGCGCCCGTAAAGGCGCCCTTTTCGTAGCCGAAAAGTTCGCTTTCCATCAGCGTCGGCACCAGCGAACCGCAGTCCACCGCCACGAACGGCGTTTTTGCCAGTGCGCCGCGGAAGTGAATCGCGCGCGCGACAAGCTCTTTTCCGGTGCCACTTTCGCCGCTCACCAAGACCGGCGTTCGCGTGTCTTTCAGCCGCGAAATCATTCGCAGCACGTCCTGGATGTTCGCCGATGCGCCGATAATCCCATCCAGATTGTTTTCCGTGCTGACGCGCTCGCGCAAAAATTCATTTTCCGTCACGAGCCGCACTTTTTCCGACATTCGCTGGAGCAGCAAGCGCATCTTTTCCACGCGAAACGGTTTTTCGATGTAGTCGTACGCTCCCAGCTTCATGGCGTCAACGGCGGATTCGATCGAGCCGTGTCCGGTCATGATGGCGATCTCCGTGCGCGGCAGCATCGCCTTTGTCCGCTTGAGCAAATCCACGCCCGATTCATTCGGCAGCTTCAGATCGGTCAGCACCAGATCCGGCGCCTCCGCTTCGATGCGCGTCATTGCGATCTCCGCGCTCTCCGCCTCCGCGCATTCATAGCCGAGCGAAGTGCCGATCGTCATGCACAATCGCCGAATGCTTTGCTCGTCGTCCACCACTAAAAGCCGTGTTTTCAGTTCGTCGCTCATGGTTTTCCGAAAGCTTTCTCCACCACAGAAATCAATTGCCGGACCCGAAATGGTTTTTCGATGCAAGGCGTTCCGCTATTCGCCAAAAGAGCCTGCGTCTCGCTGTTCGCCGTGTCGCCGCTGATTAAAATGATTCGCGACTTCAGCGCCGGACGATTCGCCTGAATCCATTCGTGAATCTCCGCGCCGTTCACCGCGCCCGGCATCCGGATGTCGGAAATCACGCCGCCAAACGATCGATGCTGCAATTGATCCAATCCATCCGATCCGGACTTTGCCTGCACCACCGAGTAGCCTTTGCCTTCGAGGGCCGCGCGCAGAAACGCCGTCACCGACGGTTCATCTTCAATCAGCAAAATCGGCAGCGAGGGCCGAACCGCGGCGCTGCTCATACCGTCGCCTCCATGGCGGCTTCCGTCGCGACGGGAAGCCGCACCAGAAACGTGCTGCCTTCGCCGTCCTCATTGTTCCAGCACTGAATTTCTCCGCTGTGCGCCCGCACGATTCCGTAACAAATGCTCAAACCGAGCCCCGTGCCTTTGCCCGTGGGTTTCGTCGTAAAAAACGGATCGAAAATCTTTGCCGGGTCCGAAATGCCCGTGCCGTTATCGACGAAGGTCACTTCAATCGAATCGCCCGCGTGTCTCGTGCGAAGAATAATCTTTCCGCGCCGCCCCGATTCCTGAATCGCGTCGTACGCGTTGTTTACGATGTTCAGGAAAACCTGCTGCAACTGCTGCGCATCGCCAATCGTCGCCGGCAAGTTCTCCTCAAACTCTTCGACAACTTCCACGCCGTGGCTGGAAAAATCGTAGCTTCGCAGCTTGATCGTCTGCCGCAAAATCGCACTGAGCCTCACCGCTTCGCGCTGCACCGGGCGTTGCCGCGCAAAACTAAGCAAATCCTGCACGATATGCTTCGTGCGCTGCGTCTCCTGCAAAATAATGCCGAGCGGTTCGTGCGCCGAAGCGGGAATCTCGGGATTCTCGAGCAGCAAGTCCGTAAAGCCGAGAATCGCCGCCAGCGGATTGTTCACTTCATGCGCCACGCCGGAAACCAATCGTCCGATCGTCGCCATGCGTTCGGCGTGCGCCAATTTCGCCTGCAGCAGCGCCGCATCGGTAATGTCCGTCATCACCACCACGACGCTGTTCACCGCGTCCTGCTCGTCGCGCATCGGACTCAAGCTGATGGAAAAGTATCCGAGCGTGCCGTCGCCGCGCTTCGCTCGCGCCTCCACATTCTCCACCTGTTGCCCATGCGCCGTGGTTTCGAGCGCCGCCTCAAACTCCTCCCTTTGCGCCGCATCCACCAAATCCACCAGGTGCCGGCCAATCATCTCTTCTTCGCGGTAGCCCGCTTCGTAGCATCGCCGGTTCGCATAACTGATAAGGCCCGCCGTATCGAGCACCAGGATCATGCTCTGCGTCGTGTTCAGGATTTTCTGGTTAAAGTCGCGCTCGCGCTGCAACTGCGTCTGAAACATTTTCTGTTCCGTGACGTCGAGCATCAGCCCGCGCATCTGCGCGATCCGCCCGCTCGCATCGCGCACGCCGGTGATGTTTTGCAGCGTATAGAGAAGCGTTCCGTCTTTCCGCCGCAGCGTCTCTTCGTAATTTCGCAAAACGCCTTTCGCGTTCAATTCATCCAAAATGTGTTCGCGCGCTTCCGGCGCTGGATAAAGGTACGCACCAACGTCGTTCCGCAGCAGTTCATCGCGCGATCCGTAGCCGAGCATTCGCACCATCGCATCATTCACGTCCAGGAATCGCCCGTCCGGCGTCGCAAAAAACAATCCTTCTTGAATACTGTCAAACAATTCGCGGTATCGCCGCTCCGCTTCGCGCCGGTCCGTAATATCTTTCAACACGTGAATCGTTCGCGCTTCTTCGTCCGTTGCCCCTGTCGTGCGCGAAGTGGAAACCAGGAACACGCGATCGCGCGCCGTTATAATATGTTCTTCGCGCGATTGTTCAGTGTCCACGCAGAACGGGCAAGGAAGCGCCCCGTCCGTTTCGGCCAATTGCCGCAGTGTGCCAACCGCTTCGCCAACCAGCGCCACCGGCGGAACGCCCAGATGCGCCGCCAGCGATCGGTTCGTCCGCAAAATGCGCCAGCGCTTGTCGTGCACCACCATGTAGTCCGTAATGGCGTCGATGTCCTGCACCCAGTTGCGCTTCGAACGTTCCAATTGCCGGAATCGCCGGAAATTCTCGATCGCCAGCGCCGCGTGGCTGGCGAGCGCTTCCAGCAGCCGTCGCTCATGCGCTTGAAGCGCGAGCGGGGGCCGCAAAAGGCAAACCGCGCCCATTCGCTCTCTCGAACTCGACAGGATGGGAACAAACACGCCCGTTGAACTTTTTTCCTGCGGCAGAATGCAAACCTGCGCGTCGCCGCTAATCTCCAGCGCTTTGCGTACGAGCCATTCTCGTGTCGGAGAGTCCTGCCCTTCGGCTAATTCCGCGCCGCTGTAAAATTCTTCGCCGTTTTCTTCAAACACCACCACGCCGCACCAGTCCGCGTTGGCCAGCGACGCGGCTCGCACGGCAAATCTCTTCAAAAAGTCCGGCAAATGCCGCGACCGCGCCGCATCCACGGCAAGGTCCATCAATTCTTCCGCTTGTTTGGAAGTGGAGCGCGCCAAATCTGGCGCGCTTTTGCGCGTCGCGACGGTGGCGGAGCCGGGTTTTGCTCTGCGCGTTGGCATGGCGAAAGGGGTCCGTCTCAAGATGAGCGCACCCACGCAAGACCAAGCTTCCGAAGATTCTCATTCTGAGTCAATCCCACTACCGGGCTAGGTTGCGTATCAAGTCACTGGCCCGCTCGTTCGCGCGCGTCGCGTCTCAGCGTGAGAACTCGGGTCACCTCGCCTAGAGAGGATGAGACAAAAAAGCACGCCGCCGATACTTGGAAGCATTTGTCGCGATTATTCCAAGTCTTGCGCTTTCTATAACTTGCACCCGAAATTCGCCATGTTTCCAAGCCAGCCCGACTTTTTTCCGTGCTGGCATCCGACGTGCCTTTCTTTTGCTGGGGTCGCTCCAATCCTGAGGAGGGGTAGTGTCAATGAGATCGCGTTGGGTTCGCATCGGTGTTGCTGCCGCCGCAGCGGCGTTTTTCACTTCTGGGTTCGTCATTGCCCAGCAATCGACCACGGATGAAGGGAAGCGCAAGATCAAAAGCAAAACCACTCCCGGTTATCCGGAACTTGCCAAACGAATGAGCGTGACCGGCAAGGTCAAAATCGAAGTCATCATCACGCCGGACGGCAAAGTTCGCAGCACGCGCGTCATCGGCGGCCATCCCTTGCTGGTGCAATCTTGCCAGGACGCCGTGAAGGAATGGAAATTCTTCCCCGCGGCGGAAGAGACCACTCAGGTTATCGAATTCGATTTTCACGGCGCCAGCTAGTTGTCCTTCCGCGCCGTTTATAAGTCTCGCAGTCCGCACCGTGTTTAGGGAAAGTAGAGGAATTTTGCAATGACGATCGGAAAAAGACTTTACGCCGGGTTCGGCATGATTCTTGGCGTGCTGCTCATTTTGTTTGTTGTGAATCTTTTTGCCGCAGCTCGTCAGGGCTCGGCACTCGAGAGCGTTCGCACCATCGAAGCCGTTCGCTATCAGATCATGCAGAATCGCCTCAACCTGAACAATTTTCTCTTGAGCGGCGATCCCCGCGACGAAGAGAAAGTGAGCAAGGGCATGGGTGAAACTGCGGACACGCTCAAGCACGGCCAGTCGGTCGGCACCGAGACTCTACGGATGGCCCTCACCCAGGTCGAAAGCATCGAGTCCAGCTGGGGCGACAATTTCGCCAAGCCTCTTCTCGCCAAGCGCCATCAAGTGGATTCCGGCGACGCCACCGTTTCCGATCTTCAGATTTTCTACCTCCAGAAAGATCCGGCATCGTGGTTGGCTAAATCCTCCACGATTCTCGATCAATGCAGCTCCGATACGACAAAATCCGCCGAAAGAGCGGGCAGTGTCAGTTTCTGGCTCACCACCGTAGGAACACTTTGCGCGATCATCTTCGGCGGCCTTGTCGCGTTCAAAACGGCGAAGTCCATCTCCGAACCGCTCACGCACCTGATCACCGTTGCGCGCGAAATCGGCGACTCCGGCGATCTCGATCAGAACATTGATATTCACCGCAACGACGAAATCGGCGCCTTGGCCACCACCTTTAACAACATGGTCGCTTACCTCAAGGAAATGGCCGGCGTCTCCATGGCCGTTGCCGAAGGCGATCTCTCCGTCGAAGTCGTGCCGCGTTCGAAGCGCGACACGCTCGGCAACGCATTCGTGCGCATGTCGCACGGTTTGCAAGACCTCGTTCGCACCACGCGCGATTCCGCGGGGCAAGTTTCCGCCGGTTCGAATCAAGTGGCCGGCGCCGCCGACGAATCCGCAAAAGTCAGCGTGCAGGCTTCTTCCGCGATTGAAGAAGTCACCAGCACCATGCACGAGATGAGCATCAACGTGCAGAACGTCGTGAAGAACACGCAAGTGCAGGCGTCCAGCGTCGCGGAAACGTCAGCGTCCATCGATCAGATGGTCACTTCGATTCAGCGCGTCGCGGACACCGCAAAAGTTCTCCTCGACATCGCCAATCGCTCGCGCGAAGAAGTCGTCACCGGCATCCAGACCATGGAAAAAGCCACCGACGGCTTGAACCGCACCAACAAGGCGATTCAGTCTTCCGCGGAAATCATCAACGTGCTCGGCCATCGCGCCGACGACATCGGCAAAATCATCGAAGTCATCGACGACCTCGCCGAACAAACGAACTTGCTTGCGCTGAACGCCGCCATCGAAGCCGCGCGCGCCGGCGAACACGGCCTCGGTTTCGCCGTCGTCGCCGACGAAGTTCGCAAGCTCGCGGAAAAATCCACGCAATCCACCAAGGAAATCGCGGAACTCATCCAGAGCATTCAGCGCGAAGCGCGCCAGGCCGTCGAAAACATGGAGCGCAGCACGCGCATCGTCGAAGAGGGCTTGAGCCTCGGCAACGAACTCGGCACCGCTCTCCACAAAATTTCCAACGTCGTCACCGAAGTGTATAAATTCTCCCAGGAAATCGGCGCCGCTACGAACGAACAGTCCGTCGGCTCCGCGCAAATCGCGAAAGCCACTTCGCGCCTCACCGAAATCACGCAGGAAATCAATTCCGCCGTCGAGGAACAGGCTTCCGGCGCGCAGGCCGTCGTCCGCGCCATGGACAAGATGCGCGAACTCGTGCAGCAGTCCGCTTCCAGTTCAACCGAGCTTTCCGCCGCCGCCGAGCAGATGCTCAAGCTTTCCCGCAATTTGCTCGACAGCATGGATCGCTTCGTCCTGGAACGTGCCAATCATCCTCGTCCGCAGCGGGAATCGTCTTCCCGCCGCAGCCGCGATGCGGAGCGCAACCAGGAATATGAATACGCCGGGATGTCGCGTTCCTGAGGGTTCGAGGATCCGTAAATGGAAAAAGAACTCCAGGTAGTCGGCTTTCGCATCGGCAACGAAACGTTCGGTGTCCGCATCGGATCCGTGCGCGAAATCGTTCGCGTCACGGAGATCACCACCGTTCCGAACGCGCCGGACACGATTGAAGGCGTCATCAATCTGCGCGGCAAAATCATTCCGGTGATGGACCTGCGCAAGCGCTTCGGCTCCGGCGAAATTGTCTCCGACAAGAAAAATCGCATTCTCGTCGTCGAGCTGGATGGCAAGCTCCTCGGCCTCATCGTGAATTCGGCGTCCGAAGTTCTGAAAATTCCGCCTTCGGAAATCGAGCCTCCCGGAACCGTTTTCGCCGACGGCGAATCGTCTTACGTCACCGGCGTCGGAAAATTGAACGGCCGCCTCATCATCTTGCTGGATATTTCCAAGCTCTTGCATCGCCCGGAGTTCAAACGACTCGAGGAGGCCGCGGAGATCGTCGCCACGCCGTCCTGAGCCTTTGGCGATTGAGCGCACTACGCAAACAATATGGGAACTCTGACTGCACAAGTGCAACTGACCGAAGCTGAACTGAAGTTGCTGCAAACGCTCGTTTATCAGGAATGTGGCATGTTCTTCGATGAGCGCCGTTCGCATTTCTTGAAAGATCGTCTGCAGCGCCGCTTGAAGGCCTGCCAGCTCGATTCCTTTTACAGTTACTATCGCCTTCTTACCAGCCGCGAAGGCAAGGCCGAACTCGCGCTTCTTCTCGAGAATTTGACCGTCAACGAAACGAGTTTCTTTCGCAACCGCCCGCAACTCGATCTGCTGCAAAAATCCGTCCTTGAGGAAATTCTTCGCAAAAAACAGGAACGCCGCGACTGGACTCTCCGTGTGTGGAGCGCCGGCTGCTCCAGCGGACAGGAAGCGTACTCCGTCGCCATTCTCATTTGCGACGCGCTCGCGTACTACTATTTGCGCAACCCGCTTCCATTCGATATGCCGTCGCCGAAGCCGCTGATTCCTCCTCCGTGGAAACTCGAAATTCTCGCCTCGGACATCAGTTACAGCAGTTTGCGCGCCGGCCAGGAAGGCGTTTACACCGAGCAGCAGATGGAACCGGTGGACTACACCTGCCGCCTTCGCTATTTCGAAAAAGCCGCCGATAAATACGGCGTAAAACCACAGCTGAAAGAATTGGTGCAGTTCGACTTTCACAATCTCAAGACCGAATTCTTGCCGCGCCGCAACGACATTATTCTTTGCCGCAACGTCATGATCTATTTCGACGAAGCGGAACAAAAGCGCCTCATCGACAAGTTTTACAACTGCTTGAATCCCGGCGGTTACCTCTTCGTCGGCCACGCCGAAAGTCTGTTCGGCCTCACGCAAAAATTCCGCATGGTGCACGAAAACAACGGCACCG
>Ga0070730_10000392_pt1 | contig 52302 bp, 54 predicted proteins | sample Coa_R1_3_FD_66447 | JGI IMG/M metagenome (GOLD analysis project Ga0070730, IMG submission 66447) | Surface soil microbial communities from Centralia Pennsylvania, which are recovering from an underground coalmine fire - Coalmine... | ecosystem: Environmental > Terrestrial > Soil > Unclassified ...
GAATCAGACGGCGCCGCCGGCAAGGGCAGCGTGTCGACGGGGAGGTGCGCCACTTCTATCGGCAGTCGCAGTGTCCAGGATGCGGATGCGCCGTGGCGCTCGCGCGCGGAGGGCGTCACGATGACGGCGTAGCGGCCATCCGGCGGCGGACTGCCCGACGCGTCGAGTCCATTCCAGCGCAGGTCGACGCTGTCTCGGAACGCGCCGTTATACAGCGTCCGCACGACGCGGCCATCCGCGCTGTTGACAGTCGCCGTCACCTCGGGAGACGCTGTCGAGCCGAGTCGCACGATGAAGGCGTCGGCTCCCGGCCGGATGGTGTCGCCGATGGCGCGGATCGAGACGGTGGGCGCGCTGCGCCGCGCGTTCTGGAAGATGGCGATGACGTCGGGCGGAAACGTCTGCTGATCCGGCCGGTACCGCGGGTCGAGCACCATCAGCCGATGCGCCGCGGAGACCGCGGAGTCGCGTTGGCCGCGTGCCACCTCGGTGGCGGTCAGATACATGAGCGCCCGCGCCGTTTCGGAAGAAGGCAGCGCGTTCGCGCCTTCGGCAGTCAGCGCGTGCCGCAGCAGCCACGCCGCGCCGTCGTACTCGCGCACGGTGTAGGCGCGAATTCCCTGCTCGAGCAGCGAGCCGGCGCTCTGGGCCCGTGCGATCGTCGGCACGAGCAGCGCGGTGACGATGAAACCGGCGAGTAAGCGATTCACGGCTGTTTCTCCTTCGCTACGGCGTCACGACAACGAAGTCCGCGGCGGTGTCCGCGTTGTTGCCGAAGGGCAGCCAAGCGCTGCAGCGCCCCGTGTTGTCGCAGCTGCGGGCCTGCCACCGGTATGCCGTCTTGGTCGTTAGCCCGGTGACATGCACCACCGTCTGCGTGCTACTGGTCGCGGCGGGCACGTAGTCGCTCACCTGTGTCGCCACGCCGGTGAAGGGACTGACCGTCGTCTCGACCTCGACCTCCAGGCGAACCGTCTCGTTGAGGTTCGGGTCATTGACCCTCCCCTCGATCACGACGTCGGTCTCGGGTGTCGTATCGCCGACGACGATCGCGGTCGTGCCGTCCGCGCGGAACTGGCCGAGCAATTGCGGCGCGATCGGGGGACGCTCACGGACGACGGTGATCGTCAATTGGCCGGTCGCTCCTGGATTCGCGCTCGTCGCCTCGATGAAGTACTGGCCGCCGGCGCCGATCGAGTAATTCATGATGCACGCCGTTCCCGTCTCGCCCGGGCACTCGTCGTTCTCGGCGAGCACGTTGCCGGCGTAGTCGCTGAGGATCAGATACGCGTCGAACTGGGCGGTCATGCGCATCGAGATCGTATCGCCCGCGCTCGCGTTGAAGCTGTAGACGTTCGCGAGACTGCCGGGCCGATGTGGCGCATAGCAGTCGGTCGCGTCCAGCGTGCCGCTCTTGTTTATCACGTCGAGCGTGAGCGAAATCGCCGTGCAGGGTTTGCTCGTGATCGTGAGCTGCACAGGGACGTTGAACGGGCTTCCCGCCGCGCCCGGCGCGGTGAAGACGATGGTGTCGCGCTGCATGCCCGGCGGCAGGCCCGTCGGGTTCATGGTGACGACGACGTCGTCGGGCGCGCCGCCGATCGTCTTCGAGAGCGTGAGCCAGGGCTGAGATTTCGTTGCGGTCCAGTTGATCGTCCCGTTGCCAGAGTTCGTCACGTGCAGCAGCGCAGTCTTCGGCGTCGTCTTGCCAAGTGGTACAGAGTCTAGAATCGAGGTGGGGCTGACCGCGAGTCCCGGCGCAAGAACGGTCAACGTCACCGCCACGTGTGCAGGGCTTCCCTGTGCGCCCGGCGCAGTGATGGTGATGGTCCCGTGATGGGTGCCGCCGCTCAAGCCCGCGGTATTGATGGTGACCGGAATCGTGCCGCCGCCCGAGCCCGATGTGGCGCCCAGGGTGATCCACGGCTGGTCATCGGACGCCGTCCAGTCCAACGCGCCGGTGCCGTTGTTGCTGACCGTGAGGTTGTCGGTGAACGTCGCGTTGCTGTCCATACTCGCGGAGTGCTGGATCGTCGTCGGCGAGACGTTCAATCCGGGCCGCTGGACCAGGAACGTCACGGAAACAGTCGTGAGCTGCGTGTCCGCGGCACTCGCATCGCTGGCGCTCACTGTGACGTCGCCCTGATACGTGCCCGGGTCGAGGCCGTCGGGATCGAGCGAGATCGTGAGCGTATCCGGCACGGCGCCGTCCGACGGGTCGAGGTGGATCCAGTCGGACTGATCCTTGGCCGACCACGTCAGCGTCGGTCCACCCGTGCCACGGTTCATGATCGCGATCTTCGCGTGGCGCACCTGGCTCGATCCCGCGCGCGCCGAGTCCCGCACCTCGGTCGGTTGCACCGACAGCACCGGACGCGGCACCTTCTTGTTGTCGAGGAGCATGTCGAGCCGGCAGGCGGCCGACAGCGTCACCAATGCGCCCGCGATCGTGAAGAGCAGGCGGAGCCGCCCGCGGCCCGGACTAGGGAGCCGTTCCATCGCCGCCGTGCCTGTGCCGCCGGAGTGTCACGTTTATCCGCGCGGGGCTGTTCTTCGCGCCCGGCGCGGTGACGATGATCGTCTCCGTGAACGTTCCGAAGTAGGAGAGACCCGCGTTGCTGACTTGCACCGCAATCTTGCCGGCACCGCGTCCCGCGGTGTCGGCGAGCGCAATCCAACTACTGTGGTTTTGCGTGGTCGCCGTCCACACGAGCGGCCCATCGCCCGCGTTGCTGACGGCGAGCGTGTCGTGAAAGACCGAGTTGTCGGTTTGCGCGGTGTAGCTGAGACTGCCGGGATCGACTTTGAGAATTGGCTGCTGGATCCGGAACTTCACGTCGACCGCGGTGCTCGGCCCGGTGCTGTCGTGCTCTTGGAGCTTGACCGAGCCTTCGTGCAGCCCGGGTGTGAGGCCACGCGGATCGAGTGAGAGCTGCACCGTCGCGCGCGCAGACCCGCGGGTGGGCGCCATGTGAATCCATGCGCTTCCGGTAGTCGCGAACCAGGCGCTGCCCTGCGTGACGGCGAACTTCGCTTGGTGGGGTGTGGTCTCGCCCGCCAGCGCCGAATCGACAACCACGGCCGGGTTGACGACGATGGGGCCGGTGTCGCCCTCGCCCGTCGAGCGGCTCAGTAACTTGCTGAGCCGACAACCATTTACGAACAGGCCGCCGAGCAGCACGATCAAGCCCGCCGCCAATGAAACGACGACGGGCCCCCAGGAAGGGGGGGGCCCCGGGGGGCCTAATCCAATACGCTGGGCTGTCACACATCGATCGGATGCGCAATAAGCAGGCCAGCCTTTAGATTCCGGGCCTCTATGACAATTGCATCGAATTTGGGCTTCCCGCCCTTGGGAGCGGCGCGCGAATTGAAGCGCGCGACCGAAGGGTACTGGAGTGGGAAACTGAGCCGAGCGCAGCTGCTCGAGACCGGCGCGGAGTTACGGCGCCGGCACTGGCAACTGCAGCGCGACGTCGGTCTGAATCGCATTCCCACGAATGATTTCTCCTTCTACGACCGCATGCTCGACATGTGCGCCCTCGTGGGCGCCGTGCCGCCGCGCTACGGCTGGAAGGGCGGCGAGGTCGATCTCGACGTCTACTTCGCGATGGCGCGCGGCAGTCAGGGCAAAGGCCGTGACGTCACCGCGATGGAAATGACGAAGTGGTTCGACACGAACTACCACTACATCGTGCCGGAGCTCGAACGGGGTCAGGGGTTTCGACTGTCCTCGCAGAAGCCGGTAAACGAATTTCGCGAAGCGAAGGCGCTCGGGATCGAGGCGACACCGGTACTCGTCGGGCCGCTCACGTTCCTGCTGCTTGCGAAAGCGAAAGGCGCGGCCTTTGATCGGTTGTCGCTGCTCGACGGGTTGCTCCGGGTCTATGGGGACGTGCTGAGCGCGCTGGCTGCCGCGGGCGCGACATGGATTCAGCTCGACGAGCCGGCGCTGGCGCTGGATCGCACGAACGACGAGCGCGCCGCGTTCGTGCACGCGTACGGCCAGCTCTCAAAACGCGCCGGCAAGGCGCAGCTTCTGGTCGCGACATACTTCGCCGGGCTCGGTGATAACATGTCGACGGCGCTCGCGCTGCCGGTGCACGGGCTGCACGTCGATCTCGTACGCGCGCCGCAGCAGCTCGATGCGGTCCTCGCCGGCTGGCCCAAGGGGGGGGGCCGCGTGCTGTCGGCGGGCGTCATCGACGGCCGCAACGTCTGGCGCGCCGATTTGCGGAAACCGGCGGCGCTGGTCGAGCGCGCCGCCGCGAAGGTCGGCGCGGACCGGTTGTGGGTGGCGCCGTCATGCTCGCTGCTGCACACGCCGCTCGATCTCGATCTCGAGACCAAACTCGATGCCGAGCTGAAGGGCTGGCTCGCCTTCGCCAAGCAGAAGCTCCAGGAAGTCGTCGCACTGGCAAAGGGCGACCGGGCGGCGATTGAGGCGAGCGGTCGCGCCGCGAAATCGCGCGAAACGTCGCCGCGCATTCACAATGCCGCCGTGCAACGGCGCATGAAGTCGGTGACCGAGCAGGACTACGCGCGTGGTGCGTCGTACGCCGCGCGTCGGAAAACCCAGATTGCGCTGCCGGCATTTCCGACGACGACGATCGGCTCCTTCCCGCAGACGAACGATGTGCGAGCTGCGCGGCGCAAGCTGCACGACGGGCAGCTCACGGCCGACGAATACGAGCGCTTCATCGAACAGCAGATCGGCAAGACGGTCAAGCTGCAGGAGGAGCTGGGCCTCGACGTCCTGGTGCACGGCGAATTCGAGCGCAACGACATGGTGGAATATTTCGGCGAGCAGCTCGCCGGCTTCGCGTTCACGGAGCACGGCTGGGTCCAGTCGTACGGCACGCGCTACGTGAAGCCGCCGATCATCTTCGGTGACGTCTCGCGCCCGAGCGCGATGACCGTGCGCTGGAGCCGCTACGCCCAATCGTTGACCAAGCGACCGGTGAAGGGAATGCTGACGGGGCCGGTAACGATTCTGCAATGGTCGTTCGTGCGCGACGATCAGCCGCGCGCGGACACGGCGAAGCAGCTCGCCCTGGCGATTCGCGACGAAGTCGTCGATCTCGAGGCCGCGGGAATTCGCGTGATCCAGATCGACGAGCCGGCGCTGCGCGAGGGGTTGCCGCTCCGCCGGGCGGACTGGGCCGCATATCTGCAGTGGGCGGTGGACGCCTTCCGCCTCGCGACCGCGGGCGTGCGCGACGACACGCAGATTCACACGCACATGTGTTATAGCGAGTTTAACGATGTGCTGCGCGTGATCGAGCGCATGGACGCGGACGTCATCTCGATCGAAAGCGCGCGCTCCGGCTCGGAGCTGCTGCAGGGTTTCGAGCAGTACAGATACCCGAACGAGATCGGCCCGGGCGTCTACGACATCCACTCCCCCCGCGTACCGGCCGTCGCCGAGATCACGGGGGCGCTGCAGAATATGACGCGGGTGCTGGAGGACACGCAGATCTGGGTCAATCCAGACTGCGGGCTGAAGACCCGCGGCTGGGAAGAGACGCTCGCGGCGCTCAAGAACATGGTGACCGCGGCGAAGGAGATGCGGAATGGAAACCGCTAGCATCAAGATCACCGCCGAACCGATCGACGATCAGCGGTGCAAGTTCGTGGTCAGTGTCCCCGTGCTGGCGGGGAGTGTGCGTCGCTTCACCAGCGCAGACGACGCGAAAGGCTCGCCGCTCGCGGCGGCAATCTTCGCGATTCCTGACCTCGCGGTTGCCGAGCTCATCGTCTCCGGCAACATCGTGACGGTGGTGAAGCAGTCACCGACGCCGTGGCAGGCGGTGGGGAAGTCCGTCGGCTCGGCGATCCGCGGCGCGTTGGCCGGCGACGTTCCGCCCGTCGCCGCGAGTCCCCAATCGCCGAGCTCTGTGAGCGATGATGCGCTCTACGAGCAGGTGGCCAAGGTCTTCGACGAGCAGGTGAATCCGATGGTAGCCCGCCACGGTGGGAACGTGGAGCTCATCGACGTGCAGGATGCCGTCGTGTTGCTCCGCATGGGCGGCGGCTGCCAGGGATGCGGCATGGCGGACGTCACGCTGCGGCAGGGAATCGAAGGCATGCTCGCCCAGCTCGTACCGGCGGTCCGCGGGATCCTCGACATCACAGACCACACGTCGGGCGCAAATCCGTATTTCCAGGCATCGAAAAAATGATCGTGCGTCGTGCGTCGCCGGCCCCCACGCACGACGCACGACGACCGACGTCCGGTATCGTAATGCCGCGGTTGCTGTTGTTATTGCCCACGACGACCTACCGCACGACGGCGTTCGTGGAGGCGGCGCGGCAGCTCGGCGTCGAGCTGACGGTAGCCTCCGAGCAACCCAGCACGTTGCAGGCCGCAAATCCCGCCGGGCTAGTAACGCTGCCGTTGCACGATTTTCAGGCTGCTGCGGCGAAAGCTGCGTCATTCGCGCACGATCACCCGCTGGCGGCGGTTGTGGGAGTGGATGATGACACGGCAATCGTCGCCGCCACCATCGCGCAACACCTCGGCCTCAAGAGCAATCCCGTGTACGCCGCGACAGCCGCTCGGGATAAGTATCTGCAACGCGAGCAGCTCGCGAAGGCGGCCGTCGCGGTCCCCCGTTTCATGCTCCGCGCGATCGATGAAGATCCCGCTTCCGTCGCGAAGTCGATCACCTATCCCTGCGTCATCAAACCGGTACGTCTATCCGCATCGCGTGGCGTCATTCGCGCCGACAATCCGACAGCATTCATCGCCGCGCACGCGCGCCTTCGCGCAATACTCGCCGACCCCGAAGCCACGAAGGCATGCGGAGTTCGATCGGGTCATTATCTCATCGAGGAGTTCGTTCCCGGCTACGAAGTCGCACTCGAAGGATTGGTTGTCGATCGCCGTCTCCATGTGCTGGCGATCTTCGATAAACCTGATCCCCTCGACGGGCCCTGCTTCGAAGAGACGATTTACGTTACGCCCTCGACCGTTCCCGCGGCACTGCAGGCCGCCATCAAGGAGTGCGCCGATCGCGCAGTTCGCGCGCTCGGCATCGTCGAAGGCCCGGTCCATGCCGAGCTGCGCTACAACGAGCGGGGACCCTGGCTGATCGAGCTCGCGGCGCGGCCCATCGGAGGCCGCTGCTCGGCCGTGCTCCGGTTCGGTGATCGCGGTGTCTCGCTCGAGGAAATCATCCTGCGGCACGCGCTGGGCATGCCGATTCCTTCGCTCCAGCGCGAGCGGCTCGCCGCCGGTGTGATGATGATTCCGATTCCTGGAGCTGGCACGCTGCGCGAAGTACGCGGCGTTGAGGAAGCGAAGCGCGTGCCGCTCATCGAAGACGTGCAGATCACCGCGCATCGCGGCGAACGGTTGGTCCCGTTTCCCGAGGGGTCGCGGTATCCGGGATTTATTTTTGCGAGGGGAGAGACACCGGCGGTCGTCGAGGCGGCGTTACGGGAGGCGCATCGCCATCTTCACTTCGTGCTCGATCAGACGGCTTCGGCCACAACCTCCAACCAGTAGCGCGGCACCGCCTCGATCTTGAGCTCGTTCATCGTGCGCTCGAGCCCGACCTCGAGCGCGCGCGAACCCTCCTCGAGCGGGACGCCGGGCAGCGCGCCTTCGATGAAGAGCGAGAAATGCCCGATATCGATCAGCGCTTGCCGCGTCATGTCGACCCGCAGCAGCTCGATCGTGGTGGGCTTGAGGTTCGCCGCTTCGCAGGCGGCGCCGTACTGCTCGGCCGACATCCAGTCCATCGCGGCGGCGTGGCCGTTGTGCTTCACCTCGATCCCCTGCTCCCGGAGCGCCTGCACGGAGCGCACGATCCAGCGCCGCCAGAATCCGCTCGTGCCCTCGACGTACGCGCCGTTGAAGAACGTGCTGTTGAACGCGAGCAAGCCGCCCGGCTTAAGGACGCGCCGGATTTCGGTCAGCACCTGTGCTTTGTCGGAAACCAGGTGAATCGCATTGAGGAAGACGACCGCGTCGGCAGATTTGACGAGCTTCGACAACCACTCGGCGCTGCCCTGCTTGAACTCGGCCCATTTCGACGAAATCGCAGCCCGCGCCTTGGCGATTGCGGACTGCGACGGATCGACGCCGATGATATGGGGCGGCGGCTGTTGCCCCTGGGTGCGCTCGAGAATGAGCTCCGTGATGGCGCCGGGACCGCAACCCAGGTCGACGATGACCTGGCGTCCCGGGCAGATCACGCGCTCCAGGATCCAGCGGTTGACTTGCGTGAAGAACGGGTGCCGGGTGAACGGCGTGAACGAAAAGCGATCGTCGTCCGCGAGAGGGCTCAGTGCTGTCACAGCTTGTGAATCCCGAGCGGCCCAAGGTGGACGTCGAGATTGTGATTCACCCGATATCCGACGACGCCGTTCACGTCCAGCTTGGCGGCGTCGGCCGTGTAAACCTCTTTCCCGTTGACCATGAACTTCGCCTTACCGCCCTGGACCTGGACACTCAGCTCGTTCGTCGCGTGGCCGCTCGAATCCGCTTTCGTGACGGCGTCGCTGGGCGTCCACTCCACGACCGCCGTGGGTCGCGTCATATAGCTCGTGCGCCGGCGGATCGAGTACTGGCCGTCGATGGGACGAACGAGGAAGTACGTGTAGGTCTGGCCGGAATCGGTGAGGGCTTTGCCGCCGATAAAGATCCCGAATGCTTCAGGGTGGGCCGGATTCTTCATCTGGGTCATCTTGGCGACGACGTGGTAGTTGCCGGAGATCGTGTCGCGGTCGCGCCAGTAGATCGCCGCGGGACCGACGGTCGTGTGCAGGCCGTCGCCCATGCTGGTGAACTTCACGTTTTCGAGTGACGCGGGCTGTCCGGTCTGGCGATTGGGCTCCGTACGCACGTGCCACCCGGCCGGAATGGCTCCGCCACCGGCCACCGGGTGATCCGGATCGGCCTGCGCGGCGAGGCTTCCCGCCGGGACCAAAAAGACGAAGACCGCCGCAGCGGTCAGCAAACGCATCGTCATCGGCACTTCTCCCAGAATCGGGTCATCGCGTCGCGGGTCAAAGTGACACTCTGAAAATGTTCTAGTCAAGAGCACGTCTTGCTCACGACTGCCGCTCCGCCAGGTCGTGCACCGTATCCAAGCTCACGATCTTGAGCTTGCGTTTGCCCATCGGAAGTGTGATGTCGACCTTCTGGCCGACCTTTCCTCCCACCAGTGCCTTGCCGAGCGGCGATGCCATCGACACGGGCATCTCCTCGCCGCCGTCATCGGCCTCGATGAATTCGCCGAGCGTCAACGCGTAGACTTCCTTCTTCTTGGTATCCAGGTCTTCGACGGTCACGCGCGATCCGAAGCCGACGCGGTCGCGGGGGATGTCTTGCTCGCGGACGTCGGAGAGTTTGGAGAGCCGGAGCCGCAAGTGATGGACGCGCGCCTGCGCGAATTGCTGGCGCTCGAGCGCGGCTTTGTACTCGGAGTTTTCGCGCAGGTCGCCGTGCGCGCGCGCCTTCTCGATCTCTTTCGGCAACACGAAAGAGATTTCGTGATTCAGGCGTTCGACTTCGGCCTGAAGCTTCTGTTTGAGCGCTTCGATCATACGGGATACTAACCGACTAACCCGCCAACCGGCTAGCTTTTAGGCCCCGATGCGCACGTATCACCAGCTCACCGATCCCGACCGTTCCGGCCTGGCCGCCCAGATCGGCGCCCAGCGCCGCCGGGTGGCCGAGCGGCTGGCGGGCGTGGGCCGAATCCTAGCGGTGATGAGCGGCAAAGGGGGCGTGGGGAAGAGCTATGTGACGGCGCATCTGGGGCGGGCACTCGCCCGGGGAGGCAAGGCTGTCGGCGTGGTCGATGCCGACTTGAACGGCCCGACCATACCCGCCTTGCTGCAAGCCAGCGGTACGACGCCTCCGGCGGTCGGGCTCGACGGCGTCAAATGCATCTCGATGGGCCTTCTTCTGGCCGACGGCGCGCCCCTCGCATTCAAGGGACCGAGCGCCGAGAGCTTCGTCTGGCGGGGGGCGATGGAGGCGGCCGCGCTCCGTGAGTTTCTGGGCGATGTCGAATGGGGCACGCTCGACGTGCTGCTGCTCGACTTGCCGCCCGGCATGCAGCGCTACCTGGAGCTGTGCGACCTTCTCGGCGCACCGCCGGCGGTGCTGACCGTGACGATCCCGACTCCTGAATCCCGCGACGCCGTCCGGCGCGCCATGCGCGCCGCCGTCGATCGCGGCTCGGAGCTCCTCGGTATTGTCGAGAACATGGTTGGTGGTGAACTACAGGGATCGGCCGCTGCCGACTTGTCGCGGGAGTTCGGCACGCCAGTGCTGGCGCGAATCCCCTGGCATCCGACACCAGACACCTGGAACCAGCTGGCCACGCGCCTATGAAGTTTCTTTGCGTCGAATGCGATCAACAGATGGCGTTCACCGAGCGCGCGCTGCCGGGAGACGGGACGCTCGCGGCGACGTTCAAGTGCCCTAAGTGCGGCCGCGTGGTTGCGATGCTGGCAAATCCGATGGAGACGCAGCTCGTGTCCTCGCTCGGGGTTGAGATCGGGGGGCGTACGGTACCGGCGGAGGCGTTTGAAACCGTCGGAGCCAACGTCGTCACCGGCGGCCCTGCGTGGTCGGCGGATGCACAGGAGCGCCTCCGCCGCGTGCCGAGCTTCGTACGCGGCATGGTGAAGAAGATCTATGCCGACTACGCCAAGGAGCGTGGCATTCGGGAGATCACGCCGGCGATCATGGATACGGCGCGCGCCGAGCTCGGGCTCGAGGGAATGTGAGCGACTTCGAAGAGCGAACCGTCGGGGAGCTCCGGGTCCGCATCGATCGGACGTTGTGCGTCGGTTTTGGCGACTGCATTACGGAAGCGCCGGAAGCATTCGTGCTCGATGACGGCGGGACCGCGGTATTCGTGAATCCGGACGCCGTCGAGCGGGAGCGGCTGCTGCGCGCCTGCGACGCCTGCCCCGTCGATGCAATTACCGTTTGGAACGAACAGGGAAGCCAAATCGTGCCTGTGACCTTGTGAACAAGTTCCTTGACAGCCTCGGCACACACTTGCATATCCCAATTCCAACGACAACCACTCCGAAATCTTGAGTTCAGGACGCGCGCACTCGTAATCGAGACGAGGAGGCAGCGGTGTACCGCGAGATATTCGTTCCCGTCGATAACTCGCAGCATTCCGATTGGGCAGTCGATCGCGCGATCGAGCTGTGCCGGAGGGGCGGCGGACGCATCACGGGAAACCACGTCTACGCCGCCCGCCTCCACGATGTCCGCTTCCGCCAGCTCGAGACCGGCCTGCCTGCCCAGTTCCAGACGCCTGAAGAAATCAAGAAGCAAAGAAAGATCCACGACAAGCTGATCGAAAAGGGCCTGCAGCTGATCGCCGACAGCTTTCTCGACCAGCTGGGAAAGCGCTGCGAGGCCGCCGGAGTCGCACTCACTCGGCAACTTCTCGAAGGCATCAACTACGAAGAGATCGTCAACGAGGTGAACCGCGGCGCCGGGCGCTTGCCCGGCCTGATCGGGTTCGATCCCAACCGCGCCGCGGGCTACGACGGCGGCGACAAGGTTCGCGGCGACGTGAAACTGGGCGAGAACGGCCGGCTGGTGGCCGAGGAAGAGGATGCAGCCGCGCGACTCGTCGGGTCTTCGGGGCGGCAGTACGATCTGCTCGCGATCGGTGCGCATGGCCTCGGACGGCAGCAGTTCTCGCAGCTCGGTGGTGTGGCGGCTCGCGTATTACGCGGCGTCGAGAAAGACGTGCTGATCGTCCGCGATCAGCAGCCGCTCACCGGCGGGCGCCTCATGGTGTGCGTGGATGGCTCGTCGTACAGCTACAAGGCGATGAAGGCGGCGCTCGAGCTGGCGCATGAATTCGGCGGGTCGTTGTTTGTCTGCAGCGCGTTCGACGTCGAATACCACCACGTCGTCTTCCATAATATCAAGGACGTGCTGTCGTATCAGGCATCGAAGGTGTTCAAGTTCGAAGAGCAGGAAGAGCTGCACAACAACATCATCGACAAGGGACTGCTCAAGCTCTGCCAGGCAAATCTCAAGCGCGCCGAAGTGATGGCGCAGCAGTTCCCCGACGTTCCCATCAAGACGCAGATCCTCATCGGCAAGCCGTTCCAGGTGATCATGCAGTGGGCGGAGGAGATCAATCCGACGCTGCTGGTGATCGGTCGCCACGGCGCCCACCGTATCGAAGACACCGAGCTTGGCTCGCAGTCCGAGAACCTCGTGCGACTTGCGCCCTGCAACACGCTGCTCGTCGGCACGGTAGGGGTGCGGCCCGAAGACATCCCCTGGATCGAAGAAGACGGCCAGGCCGGCTTGCCGTGGGCGCCCGAAGCGGAAGTCCGGATTCTGCGTGTACCGCCCTTCGCGCAGGGCATCGCGCGCCGCGCGGTCGAGGAGTATGTCCTGGAGAAAGCCGGCAATGGCGGCGGGGGAGGCACACCGCCGACGGTCACGAGCAAGTGGCTCGACGAAGCGATCCAGAAGCTCCTGCCGACCCACATGCAGCTGATCATGGGCATCGGGAGCGCCGAAGAGATCGCGCTCGCTGAAGTAAAGGCGGCCGAGCAGATGAAGGCCACCAAGGTGCAGGGCCACGACGCAGATCCGGAGCCTGCAGTAGCGGAAGTCGAGACAAAATGCCCCGTTACGGGAAGAGTCGGTAAACGGCCGCGCGTCGCGACTGATCCGATCGTGTGGACCGAGGAGAGCTGGCAGCGCCTGCAGCTCGTCCCCCTCATCGCTCGGCCTCTGGCTCGCAACACGGTCGAGCGATTTGCCAGAAATCACAGCATCTGGCGTGTGACGACGAGCGTGATGGACGACAACAAGCAGGCGATGATCGAAGCCGACGAATTCGACGTCGACACGATGATGGTGATGTTCACCGAGCTGCGGGCCAAACAGATCCGGGCAGAGGCCGAAGGCACGGACGCGCTCTCGCCCGAGATGCGCGCCTTTATAGAACAGGCAAAAGCGCAGGGCGTCACGCGCTGCCCCATTCGCGACATCGAAGACAAGATGCAGAAGTGTCCCGTCGACATGAAAACCGTCACGCCCGAGGAAGCCAAGCGGGCGGTCGAGAAACTGCTGCAGTGAATTACGTTCCCCACGTCGTCGCCTGGAATCTCACGCGGCGCTGTAACCTGGAGTGCGCCCACTGCTATATCGCGGCGGGACCCCACGAGACCGCCGCATCAGAGTTGGAGACGAACGAGGCGCTGCGGATCGTCGACGAGCTGCTGGCCGTGAATCCCGCGCCGATGATCATTCTCTCGGGCGGGGAACCGCTGCTCCGGCACGATCTGACTGAAATCGCCCACTACGCATCCCAGCACGGCGCCACGGTCGTCGTCGGCACGAACGGGACGCTGCTCACTGACGAACGGGTGACCGCCCTGAAAGCCGCCGGCGTGCGCGGCGTCGCGGTCTCCATCGACTCCCTGCGGCCGAGTTACCACGACAACTTCCGTCACGGCAAGGGGTCGCTGGACGACACGATCGCGGCGCTGGGACGGCTCCGCTCCGAGCGGCTGGATTTCATCATCCAGACGACGGCGACCAGGGGGAACCGCGGCGAGCTGGAGCGGATCGCCCAATGGTCGGCGGAGCAGGGCGCCGTTGCGTTCAACTGCTACTTCCTGGTCGCGACGGGCCGCGGCGCCGGCTTGTCCGACCTCGCGCCCGCCGAGTACGAAGCGATTCTCACGGATCTCGCCCGTTGGCAGCGCGACTATCGCGGTCAGATGATGGTTCGGGCGAAATGCGCTCCACACTTCATGCGTCATGTGCGTACCCAGGATCCCGGCTCCCAGCTCCTGAATTACGCGACCCGCTGCCCCTGCGGCACGCAGTATTGCCGCATCACGCCCGACGGCAAAGTGACGCCGTGTCCCTATCTGCCCGAGATCGCCGGCGATCTACGCGCGCAGAGCTTCGGCGAGATCTGGCGCGCGTCGGCCCTGTTCCGGCAACTGCGTGAAGGACAATTGGGCGGCAAGTGTGGACGGTGCGAGTACCGGAAGTTGTGCGGCGGCTGCCGCGCCCGCGCGTTTGCGCTGGAAGGGGACGTTCTGGCAGCCGATCCATCCTGCATCTATGAGCCACGCGGGAGCGATGTGCTCGAGCCGGCGGAAGTGAGTTACGGCAGCGAGTTCGCCCCCGTGCTCACGTGGTCGGCGGCGGCGCAGTCCCGGCTCGACCGCATTCCTTCGTTCGTGCGCGGTGTCGTGGCGAAGCGCGTCGAAGATTGGGCGCGTGAGCGCGGGCTGCGCGAAATCACGCCAGAGCTCTTGGGGGAGATCCGGGACGCGATGCCGATCGACTTCTCGAAACGCAAGCCGTTTTTCGTGCAGAAGGCCGACTGATGGCAGACGGCATGTTGCTGCAGGCGGTTGCCGATACGGCGAACACGTATCCGGACTTTCCGCTCATCGGGAGCCGGGCGGCGGTTTGGATCGCCGCGGAAGTCCATCTGATGTTCGCGGCGTTCGTGCTGGGCGTGCCGATGTTCGCCGTCGTGACGGAAGCGATCGGGATTGCGACGAAGGACGCGCGCTACGACCGCTTGTCCAAGGAATTCACCCGGCTCTTGCTCGTGGCGTATTCCGCGACGGCGATCTGGGGCGCAATCCTCGTCTTTATTCTGTCGACGCTGTGGATGAAGCCCTGGGGGTATCTGACCAAGGTGTTCGCCCCGTCGATGTGGCTCTACGCCGCGCTGTTCTTCTTCGAGTCGTTCACGCTGTACCTCTATTACTACGGCTGGGAGCGGTGGAAGTACGGCCGCTCCAAGATCGTGCACGTGGGGCTTGGCGTGCTGCTCAACGTGTGGGGCACGATCGTGATGCTGATCGCGAACTCGTGGCTGACGTATATGATGACCCCACCCCGCGACATCACGCCGACAACCGATCCGTCGAGCATCAAGCTGTGGCACGCGATCGCCAACGCCACGTGGATGCCGATCAACATCCACCGGCTCATCGCGAACGTCGTGTTCGGCGGCGCCATCGTGGGCGCGTATGCGAGCTACCGCTTTCTCGCGGCGAAGACCGACGAGGAGCGCGCGCATTACGACTGGATGGGCTACGTCGGCAATTTCATCGCGATCTCGGCGCTGATCGTGCTGCCGTTCGCGGGCTACTGGCTGGGCCGCGAGATCTATCAGTACGACCAGTCCATGGGCATCACGATGATGGGCGGATTCATGTCGTGGCTATGGGTGATCCAGGCCTTTCTCATCGCGGTCCTCTTCCTGGCGGGCAACTACTACCTGTGGATCGGGATGGGCCGCATTCCCGGCGCCGAGCGCTACCAGCCCTACACCAAGTGGCTGCTGGTCGTGCTGGTGCTGGGGGCCCTCGTGTGGGGCACGCCGCATACGATGATCGCGGATTCGCGCGAGCTCGCGGCGATGGGCGGCTCGCACCACCCGCTGCTTGGCGCCCTCGGCGTCATGAGCGCCAAGAATACCGCGGTCAATCTGATGATTCTCGCGACGTTCCTGTCGTTCCTGCTCTATCGCAGGGCCAACATCCGGCAGGTCGTGCCGTGGGCCCAAACCGGGACGCGCATTCAGGCGGCCATGTTCGTCATCGCGGCCGGCATCGTGCTGTTCTTCGGTATCCGCGGCTATTTCGTCGAGGCGATCGTCCGGATCGGCTACTCGGTGTATCAGGTGGGCGCCGTGCTCGCCTGCATCGTGTTCGTAACCGTGATCGACGTCCTGATGGCGCGTGGGGCCCAGTCGCTCGGCGCGATTCAGTGGGGCAAGATGCCGCCACGCTCGCAGTACGCGCTGTTCATCCTCGCCGTCACATTCACCTGGCTGATGGGACTGATGGGCTTCGCGCGCAGCGGCATCCGCCAACATTGGCACGTCTGGCAAGTGTTGCAGGACACCAGTAAGTACGCGGCGACGCCGGCGCTCGGCTATGCCGCCAAGATGATCAGCCTGTGCGTGCTGATCTTCCTGTCGCTCGTGGCGTTCGTCTTCTGGCTCGGCGGCCTCGCGGAGAAATCGACGTTTGTGCCGCCGATCAGCACCGTGGAGGCGCCGCATGTGGAGCACTAACCTCCGCATCATCGGCGTCGTGCTCGGCACGCTCGCGCTGTATACGCTGATCGCCAACAAGATCCCGCAGGTGCAGTCGGAGGTGCCGCACGCGCTGACGCTCGGCGCCAACGTCACGCCCGAGCAGCTCGTGAGCGCGGGCGACCAGCTGTTCCACGGGGCCGGCGGTTGCACGGCCTGCCACGGGCTCGGCACCCGCGCGCCGAATCTTCTGACTGACGAAAAGGGGGCCGGTCCGATCGGCGCGCGTTGCGGCAAGCGCGAAGCCGGTAAGGACTGCAAGGCCTATCTCTACGAGTCGCTCGTGAGTCCCAAGGCGTACGTGGTCCAGGGCTATGAGCCGATCATGCCCGAGATGGGGCGCATCCTGTCGCCGCAGCAGATCTGGGCGCTCGTGGCTTTCCTCGAGTCGAACGGCGGAACGGTGGACGTAACCGCGTCGGATATTCCGGCGTCCAACGCGCCCGCGGCCGCCCCGCCTCCAGCCGGGGGCTCCAGTGGCGGCGGCATCGCGGGCGGATCAACGGATCCGATGACGATCATTCGCGGCGCCGGCTGCACCGGTTGCCACACGGTCAAGGGCGAGGGTGGGAAAATCGGACCGGACCTCACGCATGTCGGCTCGCGGCTGTCTTCCGCATTGATCCGCGAATGCATTCTCAAACCCGACACGCGCGTCGCCAAAGGTTACGAGAAGTTCGTCGGCGTCATGCCCAAGATGTTCGGCAATCAGTTGACGGGCGCGCAGCTCGAAGCGCTGGTGCAATTCCTGTCGAGTCAAAAATGAGAGCCTACCTTCGCCACCCGTTCTGGCAGGCCGTCGGCCTTCTGGTGTTGGCGTACATCGTCATCGTGTTCGTGATCCCGGTGTTGCCGGGCAGCGCGATGGTGCCGAGCAGCGTGGTGCTGCAGTACATGGCGACGGTGCTGGTGGGGATTCTGATCTGGGTCAGCGACGAGGAAGCCCGTTGGACCGAGTTCAAGCAGCCGCTGCACGAGGTGCTCATACAGCCTCGTCTGAAATTGGTCCGCAACGGCTTGCTCGCGGTGGTGACGCTGATCGTCGGCTGCCTGACCTACAGTCAAGTCAAAGCGAGTGTCGCGGCCCCGCCCAACCTGCGCTCGATCCATCCGGCGCCGCCGTCGCAGATCACGTTCCACGGGAAGGCGATGACGCTGGTCGGACTGGAGAATCCGCTGCGCAAGCAGGGCAACATGGCCGAGCACATCGCCGAAGGTCACCGGATCTACTATCAGAACTGCATCCCCTGCCACGGCGATCATCTCGACGGGCAAGGCCACTTCGCTTCCGGATTCAATCCGTTGCCCGCGAATTTCCAAGACAACGGCACGATCGCCCAGCTCACGGAGAGCTTCGTCTTCTGGCGAATCGCCAAAGGCGGCCCGGGGTTGCCGCGCGAGGGAACGCCGTGGAATTCGGCGATGCCGGCATGGGAAGACTTCTTGACCGAGGATGAGATCTGGTCGGTCGTGCTGTTCCTGTATGACCAGACGGGCTGGAAGCCGAGAACCTGGGAAGCCAGCGCAACGGGAGCGAGCAAGTGATCGCGCTTGCGCTGCTTGCGCTGGTGGCCATTCAGGATACGTCGGCGGGGAAACAGGTCTATACCAAGTGGTGCGCCGGCTGCCACGGCGACAACGGCTCGGGCGATGGCCCTGCTGCTCGCCGCATGCTGCCGCCGCCGCGCGATTTCACCGGCAACGTCACGTACAAGATCCGCTCGACGCCAAGCGGTCAATTACCGACTGATGCCGACTTACTGCGCTCTATAGATGAAGGGTTGAGTGGCTCGGCGATGCCGGCATGGAAGACGCGGCTTTCCGATCACCAGCGCCGCGACGTGCTGGCGTACATCAAGACTTTCGCGCCGTCTTTCGCCGACACGACCCAGCGGCCGCAGCCGATGAAGTTCAGCAGCGCGCCCAGCGGCGGTGGCAGCGCGGATGCCGTGAAAGTCGGGCGCCAGTTCTACGATTCGATCGGCTGTCGCAAATGTCACGGCGATCAGGGGCGCGGCGACGGGCCTTCGGCACCGACACTCAAAGACGACGCCGGCCACCCGATGTTTGCCGCCGACCTGCATCAGAATTGGCGTTTCCGCGGCGGCGGTACGGTCGAGGACATCTATCATCGCTTGCGGACCGGCTTGGACGGGACGCCGATGCCGTCGTTCAGCGACCTCATCGATCAGAAGTTCTTGACCGATGAGCAGCTGTGGCGGGTCGCGCAGTACGTGCGCAGCCTCTCGCCGGCCGAGTCGCCCGTTGTCCGCGATGTGATCCACGCGCCGCTCGTCACGAAGCGACTGCCTCATGCGCCGGACGATTCCGCCTGGGCAACCGTGGACGAGTATTGGTTTCCGCTGGTCGGCCAGGTCGTGCACAAGCAGCGCTGGTTCGCGCCGGCGGTGAGCGGCGTCTGGGTCAGGGCGGTCCACACGGCCGATTCGATTGCCTTCCGTGTCGCCTGGGATGACCGCTCGCAGAGTCCCGATAGCGCCTGGCTCGGCCACGTCAGCCGCGTGCTCGGCGCGCTCGATCTGGACGATTCGACGCACGAGCAACCGGCGCTCTGGCCCGATCAGCTGGCCGTCCAGTTTCCCGTTTCAATTCCTTCAGGCATGGAGCGGCCGTATTTCCTGATGGGCAGCTCCAGCGCACCGGTCTATCAGTGGCGTTGGGTGAGCACGGCGCGGAATGCGGCGACCGCGGGGTTGGCGCGCGGCATCGAGCGGTTCGATTCGGTCGCCAATGCCGGCGTCGGCGCGGAGGCGATGTACGATCACGGCCAATGGCGCGTCGTCTTCACACGCGCACTTGCTTCTCCCGATACCGCCAGCCAGCTTCCGTTCCGGACCGGGCGTGCCATTCCCGTGGCGTTCTTCGCCTGGGACGGGTCCAACGGAGAGCACGGCACGCGCATGGCCATCAGTACGTGGTATTTCCTCGCACTCGACGAACCGGTACCGGCCCGCGTGTTCATCTCGCCGGTGCTCGCCATGGTGCTCACCTTGGGGTTGGGCATGCTGGTCGTGTGGCGCGCGCAGCAGAAGACATCCTACCGGAGGGGGAGGCAGCAATGAAAGTCAGGATTCTCAGCGTCGTGGGCGGGATGGTCCTGCTCACCATGTGCAGTAAGGGCTCCCGGAGTAACGCGGCTCCACCGGCGGCAAATCCCCCGCCGGCGGCCCAGCCCGCGAATGCCTCGGCGGCCGGCGGCACGATCAGCGGCAAGATCAAGTTCACCGGCACCGCGCCGCGCAACCCGAACATCGACATGAGTGAAGAGGCCGCCTGCAAGGCGAAGTACAAGACGACGCCGACCGAAGAGAACGTCGTGGCGGGCCCCGGCAACACGCTCGAGAACGTGTTCGTCTACGTGAAGTCGGGTGTGCCGGCCGGTCAGAAGTTCACGCCGCCCACGGAGCCGGTAACCATCGATCAGAACGGCTGCCGCTATCATCCCCACGTCATGGGGATCATGGTGGGCCAGAACTTCGTGATCGAGAACTCCGACCCGGTGCTCCACAACATCAAAGCCATCGCCAAGAACAACCGGCCCTTCAACGTCAGCCAGCCGTCGGCGGGCATGAAGACGACGCGCACGTTCTCGGCGCCCGAGGTGATGGTCAATCTCGAGTGCAACGTGCACGGCTGGATGCACGCCTATCTCGGTGTGCGGCCCGATCCGTTCTACGCGGTGAGTGGGCCCGACGGCAGCTTCGAGATCAAAGGCTTGCCGCCCGGGACGTATACGATCGAAGCGTGGCACGAGAAGTTCGGCACGCAGACGGCGACCGTGACGGTGACCGGCACGGAAACGAAGACGCAGAACTTCACCTTCGCCGCGCACTAGGCGCGAGGAGAACTCGATGCGTTGGTGGCTTCCCGACGCTGGGTCGACGTTTGCGGGTCCCATCGACAGCCTGTTCCTGGCGATTCTCATCATCACGGGAATCGCGCTGGTGGTGGTTGAAGTGGGACTCGTGGCGTTTCTGATTCGCTACCGCGGACGCCCCGGGCGGAAGGCGTTCTACACCCACGGCTCGACGCGCGCCGAGGTGATCTGGACGGCGATCCCGGCCGTGACGATGGTGGCGCTCGGCTTGATCAGCAATCATTACTGGGTGCTCATCAAGGGCAGGAGTAGCGTCCCGCCCAACGCCTACCACCTGGGCGTGCATGCCAAGCAATTCGAGTGGCAGGTGACCTATCCCGGTCCCGACGGAAAGCTGGGCACAGCCGACGACTTCACGGTACGCAACCAGCTGCACGTCGTCGTCAACCAGCCGACCGCCGTCGAGCTCACCTCTGAAGACGCGGTCCATTCATTCTTCGTGCCGGAGTGGCGGCTGAAGCAGGACGCCGTACCGGGCATGCACATCACGGCCTGGTTCCAGGCCACGAAAACGGGACAGTTCGAGCTCGGCTGCGCGGAGCTGTGCGGAATGGGGCATTATCGCATGCGGGCACGCGTGTTCGTGCACACCCCCGAGGATTACAAGGCGTGGCTCGCTCAACAAGCGGCGGGAGGCTCTGAATGACGACTGTCGCTCACTCACGGACCGACGCTCACGCAGAGCACGCGCCGATGAGCTTCTGGCGCAAATACATCTTCTCGACCGACCACAAGATCATCGGCATCCAGTTTCTGTTCGTCAGCTTGTTCTTCCTGCTGGTGGGCGGAATTCTGGCGATGCAAATCCGCTGGCAGCTCGGATTCCCCAACACGCCGATGCCCGGCGGCAAGATTCTCCCCGAGACGTACATCGCCAGCAACGGCGTGATCCTGCCGGAGTATTACGTGCAGCTGGTCACGATGCACGGCACGTTCATGATCTTCTTCGCGATCATGCCGCTGCTGGTCGGGGTCTACGCGAATTTCCTGATCCCGTTGAAGATCGGTGCGCACGACATGGCGTTCCCGCGCATCAACATGTGGTCGTTCTGGCTGGCGCTGCTCGCCGGGTTGATCATGCTCGCGGGCTTCTTCGTGCCGAACGGGCCGCCGCGCTGCGGCTGGACAATGTACGTGCCGTGCTCGGCGCGGTCCGACCTGTCTGGTGTTACGACCGGGCAACTGTTGTGGTCCGTTTCGATCGTCGTGCTCGGCCTGTCGTCCGTGATGGGATCCGTGAACTACATCACCACGGTGATCAACCACCGCGCTCCCGGTATGACGTGGTTCCGCATGCCGCTCTCGGTCTGGGCGCTGTTCATCACCGCGATCCTCGGCGTGCTGGCGCTGCCGGTGCTGCAAGGCGCTGCGATCATGCTGCTGTTCGATAACGTCCTCGGCACGCACTTCTTCGATCCGGTGGCCGGCGGCCAGGCGCTGCTCTGGCAGCACCTGTTCTGGTTCTTCGGGCATCCCGAGGTCTACATCCTGATCCTGCCGGCGATGGGCATGGTATCCGACATCATCGCCAACGGCAGCCGCAAGCCCATCTTCGGCTACCACTCGATGGTGTTCGCGATCATCGGCATCGCGTTCCTCGGCTGGATCGTGTGGGGCCACCACATGTTCATGAGCGGCATGAACCCGACCCTCGGGTCGACGTTCATGGTGTCGACACTGCTCATCGCGGTGCCGTCGGCGGTCAAGGTGTTCAACTGGATGGGCACGATGTGGCGCGGGAACCTGCGCTTCCACGTGCCGATGCTGAATGCGATCGGCTTCGTCTCGATGTTCACGATCGGCGGCCTGTCGGGCATCTTCATGGCGGCCACGCCGGTCGACATTCCGCTGCACGACACGCAGTTCATCGTCGCCCACATCCACTACGTGCTGTTCGGGGGCTCGCTGTTCGCGCTGTTCGCGGCGATCACGTACTGGTATCCCAAGATGTTCGGCCGGATGATGAACCCGGGCTTAGGCAAGATCCACTTCTGGCTGACGTTCGTCGCGTACAATCTGACGTTCTTCCCGATGCACATCATCGGCATGGGCGGCCAGATGCGGCGCATCTACGATCCCACGATTTATGACTTCCTGAAGCCGCAGCAGCCGCTCAACGAATTCATTTCGTACGCGGCGTTTGCGCTGTTCGCGATACAGTTCCTGTTCGCGTTCAATTTCCTGTGGAGCCTCAAGTTCGGACAGAAGGCGCCGCAGAATCCGTGGGACGACAACGGCATGGAGTGGTCGCTGCCGAACCCGGCGCCGCACGGTAACTGGGAACGGACGCCCAACGTCTATCGCGGACCGTACGAGTTCAGCTCGCCGGAAGCCGAGGCGCGCGGCAGCGATTTCCTGCCGCAATACGTGAAGCTGCCCACTGACCGCGATCCCGCGCCGGCCGCGGGTCATTGACCGGGAGAACGCGATGACGCACGCGACGCAGACAGTCGATTCGATGCGGCCACCGTTCCCGGCCGAGTCGGGAGCGGGGGTCTACAGCAACAAGCTGGGGATGTGGGTCTTCCTGGCCAGCGACGTGATGTTCTTCACGGCGCTGATCGGGTCCTACATCGTGCTGCGCTTCGGCGCGCCCGGTGAATGGGCGAAACCCGGCGCGGTGTTGAACGTCCCGCTGACCGCGTTCAACACTTTCCTGCTGATTTGCTCGTCCGTCTCGATGGTCAAGGCGTATGCCGCGATTCAGGACGGCAAGAAGTACTTCCTGCGGCCGGTGCCGGGAAAAACGCTGCGCGACGGCGGCCTCAAGTTCTGGATGCTGGTCACGATCCTCTGCGGCGCCGCCTTCGTTGGTGTCCAGCTCATCGAGTACTTCAAGCTCGTGCACGAGGGCTTCACGCCGGCCGGTTTCCGCGACGGCTCGCTCCTGGCCGAGCATGCCGCCGCCGACCCGATCAAGTACGGGCTGGCCGTGGCGGGGTTGTACGGCTCCAGCTTCTTCACGATGACCGGCTTCCACGGCTTCCACGTGACGTGCGGTGTCATCAGCATGACGTATCTGTACTTCACAAAGGTGTTGCCGGAGAAATACTCGCCCCAGGATTACCGCGGCATCGAGGTCATCGGTCTGTACTGGCACTTCGTCGACCTGGTCTGGATCATCCTCTTCACGATCGTCTACCTGATCTGAGGCGCGCCTGTCCATGACTGCAACGACTCCGCACTCCGACACATCGCACAAGCGGCCGAACTACATGCTGATTTGGCTGTATTTATTCGTGCTGACGGTCGCCGAGGTGTCGCTGGCGTTCGAGCTGCCGCTGTCGCGCAACATCAAGCTCTTGCTGCTCCTGTTTCTCGCGGTGTGGAAGGCGCTGCTCGTGGCGCTGTTTTTCATGCACCTCAAGTTCGAGCGTTGGCGGCTCAGGATCATTTTCATCATCCCGCTGCCGCTCGCGATCATTCTGGTCACCGCCGGGGTGATGGAGAAAGTCTTTAAGTGAGGTCGCTGCTCGAGCTGACGAAGCCACGCATCACGCAGCTGGTGCTGATCACCGCCGCCGCGGGGTTCTATCTCGGCGCGCGCGATCACGTCAACTTGTTTTTGCTGTTCAACACCCTGCTCGGCACCGCGCTCGTTGCCGGCGGGACGAATGCGTGGAATCAGATTCGCGAGCGCGACGTCGATGGCCGGATGGCGCGCACGCGCCACCGGCCGCTCCCCTCCGGGCGCCTGAGCCCGCGCGCCGCGATCTGGTTCGCCACGGCAATTACCGTGGGCGGCGTCGTGTATTTGGGCCTAACCGTCAATCGGCTCACCGCCGCACTGGCGGCGCTGACCTTTGCGAGCTACGTGCTGCTCTACACGCCGCTCAAGCGCAAGACGTCGCTCAACACGCTCGTCGGCGCCGTCCCGGGCGCGTTGCCCATCGTCGGTGGCTGGACAGCCGCGGGCGGGAGTCTCGGCGCCGCCGTCGCGGCGCTCTTCTGGATTCTGTTCCTGTGGCAGCTTCCGCATTTCCTCGCCCTGGCGTGGCTGTATCGCGAGGACTACCGCGCGGGGGGGTTGCGGATGCTCAGCGTCTCGGATGAGGATGGCCGCGACACAGGCCGCATGGCGTTGCTCTACGCGATGGCGCTGCTCCCGATCAGTCTCATGCCGACGCTTCTCGGCGTGACCGGCACGTGGTACTTCTTCGGTGCCCTGGCCCTCGGCCTCGCCTACGTAGCCGCGGGCACCGGGCTCCTCGTCGGCGCGACTCCCGCGCGCGCGTGGCGGCTGTTCTTCATCTCTATTCTCTATCTGCCCGCGCTGTTGACGCTGATGGTGCTCGACAAGATCGCGTAGCCAACGATGATTCCATTCCATCGTGTCCTGATCACCACCGGCATCGTCTTTTGTGCCGGCTTTGCGCTGTGGTCCATCTGGCGCGGGCAGCTCGTGCTCGGTCTGGGCTTCGCGGCACTCGGTGCCGCCCTGACGTACTATCTGCGCCACCTCCGGCGGTTCATCGGGCGATGAATTCGAACATCGATCTGATCTATTTTTGGAGCTCGCTGGTGCTTGTCGCGTTACCCCTGCTCACCTTTTCGGTGCTGACGTTTTTCGTCACCAAGGCCTATCTCCGGAAGATGCGGGAGAAGGGAGATGGGAGAAGTACTTAACGGTGTCGCAGATAGTACATCTCCCTTCTCCCATCTCCCATCTCCCATCTCCCTTCTCCCATCTCCCTTCTCCCTTTTAGTCGATAGATTCCCTCCCTATGAGCGGTCCCGGTAAGGAAAAGCGCCAAGTCGTCCGTTACGCCTTCTATAAGCTCGATCCGGCGTGGCGCCGGCTGACCGCCGAGCGCCAATCGTCGGCAAAACTCGAGTTCGGCGAGACGCTGGAGCGCTACAACGGCCGGCTGCTGCTGCGGCCTTACGGACTGGTGGGAATCCGCGGCGACACGGATCTCCTGCTGTGGCAGGTGGCGGAGGACCTCGATGCCCTCGTCGAGCTCCAGACCGCGCTGAATCGCACCGACCTCGGCGCATACCTCTCGATTCCCTACAGCTATCTCGCGATGACGCGCCGCTCGATCTACGAATTCCCCGCCGAGCCCGACCGCGAGCAGCGACTCGTCATCCAGCCGAGTGCGGCGAAGTACCTGTTCGTGTATCCGTTCATCAAGACCAGAGCCTGGTACGCGCTGCCCAAGCCCGAGCGCCAGAAGATGATGGACGAGCACGTGCGCATCGGTCGCAAGTATCCGACGATTCGTCTCAACACGACGTACTCCTACGGGCTCGACGATCAGGAGTTCATCGTCGCGTTCGAAGGCGACAACCCGGGCGAGTTCCTCGACCTCGTCATGGAGCTGCGCGAGAGCGAAGCATCGTCGTATACGCTGCGCGATACCCCGACCTTCACATGCGTGCAGATGTCGCTGTGGGATATGCTCGACACGCTGGGAGGCGCGGGATCCGCGCAGGCGGTGGCGCGGCGGCCGGCCCGCGCCGACGGCTTCACTCCCGTCGCCAGCCTGTCGGAGCTGCCGCCCGGCACGGCCAAGCGCGTGTACGCCTCTAACGAGGCAGTCGCGCTATTCAACGTCAACGGCACGATCTACGCGATCGCCAACCGCTGCACGCACGCGCGCGCCAGTTTGTCCGAGGGGACGGTCGACGCCGCGCGCTGCGCCGTGACGTGTCCCTGGCACGAAGGCGTCTTTTCACTCGAGACGGGCCGTGTGCTCGGTGGTCCGCCGGTGCTCCCCGTCGCAGCCTATCAGGTGCGACTGGAAGGCGACACCATCCTGATCGCCCACGAGGGCGGAGCGCGGGAAGCTGCGGTTTCTTAAGGCGTGCCGTCGAGAGCGCACCGACGTCACTCCCGTGTGGTTCATGCGGCAGGCCGGACGGTACATGCCGCAATACCGCAAGCTCCGCAAGCGGCACAGCATTCTCGAGCTCTGCCACAATCCCGAGCTCGCCGCCAAGATCACTTTACAGCCAGTCGAGCATCTCGGGGTTGACGCCGCGATCATTTTCGCCGACATCCTGTTGCCGTTCGAGCCGCTGCGCCTGGGTCTGCGCTTCGCGACCGGCGAGGGCCCTGTCATCGATCGCCCGATTGCCGAGGCCGGGGACGTCGAACGCTTGCCGTCGTTCAGCATCGAAGCCGACCTTGGATTCGTGCTGGAGGCGGTGCGTCTCGCGCGTCGCGAGCTGCCGAAGGACGTCGCGCTCATCGGCTTTGCCGGCGCGCCGTTCACGCTTGCGAGCTACGCGATCGAAGGCGGCGCCAGTCGCACATTCACGAAGACCAAGCGCTTCATGTACCAGACACCCGATGCCTGGCACCTGCTGTTGAGCAAGCTCGCGGAGATCATCGGCAAATTCTTGGCGGCGCAGGCGCGCGCCGGCGCGCAGGCGTTGCAGCTGTTCGACAGCTGGGTGGGGTGCCTCTCTCCGGACGACTATCGCACTTTCGTGCAGCCGCACAGTCAAAAGGCGCTGACATTCGCGAAAGCGGGCGGCGCGGATGTCCCGCTGATTCACTTCGGCACCGGGACGGCCACCTTCCTCGAAGATTTTGCCGCCGCTGGCGGCGACGTGATCAGCGTTGACTGGCGTATTCCCCTCGATGCCGCATGGGCGCGCATCGGGGAGCGGCAGCGCGCCATTCAGGGCAATCTGGATCCCGCGGCATTGCTCGCGCCCGCGGGCGAGCGCACGCGCCAGGTTCGCGACATTCTGTCGCGCGCGGGGCGCCGCCCCGGTCACATCTTCAATCTCGGCCACGGCGTGCTCCCCGACACCGACGTGGCGGCCGTGCGCGCCGTCGTCGAGCAGGTGCATGGCGCCTGAATCGCCCCCGATCGCCGTGCTCCTGATGGCGTACGGCGGCCCCGGCAATCTGGCCGAGGTCGAGCCGTATCTGCTCGACGTGCGCGGTGGACGCGCAACGAAGCCGCAGCTGCTCGAGGAAATTCGCGCGCGCTATGCGCGTATCGGCGGACGCTCGCCGATTCTCGAGCTGACGAAAGCGCAGGCCGCCGGCGTGGGACGCGCGCTCGGCGACGGCTTCCGGTCGTACGTCGGAATGCGTCACTGGCATCCGTACATCAAGGAGACGGTCGACGAGATCAAGCGCGCCGGCTACGGTCGTCTCGTCGGTGTCGCGATGGCTCCCCATTACTCGGCACTGTCGGTAGGCGCGTACGAGAAAAAGTTGCTCGATGCCGCAGCCGCAGCGGGGCCTCTGGACATCGCAGTAGTGCGAAGCTGGTGGGAGCAACCGCGTTTTCTCCAGACCGTGGCCGATCACGTGACGGAAGGTCTGCAGCGCTTTCCGCGACCTGCGGATGTCCAGATCATCTTCACCGCGCACAGCTTGCCCGAACGAATCGTTGCGGCCGGCGATCCGTATCCCGAGGAGCTCAAGGCCAGTGCTGCGGAAGTCGCGCGGCGCCTCGAGCTAACGACGTGGCACTTTGCCTACCAGAGCGCCGGCGCGACGAACGAGCCGTGGCTTGGCCCCGATGCCGGCGACCTCATGGAAGAATTGGCGCGGCGCCGCGGGCACGACGCAATCCTGCTCGTCCCCATCGGATTCGTCTGCGATCACGTCGAGATCTTGTACGACATCGACATCGAGTACCAATCACTCGCGCGGCGCCTGGGCGTTCAACTCGAGCGGACGGCGTCGCTCAACGACGATGCCGGTCTGGTGGCCGCCGTCGCTGCCGCTGTCCGCGAGGCCGCCGCAGAGCGAGGCTGGGCGTGAAGGTCGTGGTCGTCGGCGCGGGCATCGCGGGACTCGCTGCGGCCTGGGAGCTCGTGCAGGCCGGTGGCTGCGACGTCACCGTGCTCGAAAGCGAGCGGCGAGCCGGCGGCGTCATCGTGTCCGAGCGCGTCGATGGATTTGTCGTGGAAGGTGGTCCCGACGCATTTCTCGCCGGCGAGACCGACCTGCCCGAGCTCGCCGGAGCATTAGGCATCGGCGACCGAATCGTGAGTCAACAGGCACGCGGCACGAGCGTCTGGACGGGCGCGGCACTCGCACCAATCGACGAGGGACGGGCGGCCGCGATGCTCGGCATCGAAGCGTCGAAGAGCGCGGTCTCGGTCGGCTTTCGGAGCTTTGCGGGCGGCATGTATGAGCCGGTCGCGGCGCTGGCCGCCCGGCTCGGGAGCGTCCTGCGCTTCGCACAGGGCGTAGCGGGACTCGCGCGTGCGGGCAGCGGCTGGCGGCTCGCGGTCACAGGCGGATCCGCGCACGATGTGGAGGCCGTCGTACTGGCCGTGCCGGCGTACGTCGCCGGCCGGATCCTCGAAGCCGTGGGAGTCACGCACGCGCGCTCTCTCGAGGATGTTCTCTACGCGCCGAGTATCACCGTTTCGCTGGCGTATCGCGAAACACAGCTCGCGCGGGCGCTCGAGGGCTCGGGTTTCGTTGTGAATCCGGATGTCGCGGGACAGATTCGCGCCTGCACGTACGCATCGGCGAAGTTCCCGGGGCGCGCGCCGCAAGGCAGCGTGTTGTTGCGTGCGTTCCTTGCGCCCGGCGACGGCGATCCCGCGGGCCGCGCTCATCCCGAGCTCGTCCGGATCCTGGGAATTCGCGGCGAGCCGCTCTGGTCGCGCCCCTTCTACTGGAATCGCGGCCTGCCCCGATATCGTGCGGCACATCAAAAGCAGCTGGAGGAAGTGCGGCACCGGCTGAGCCGGCTGCCACCTCTTGCGATCGCCGGCGCCGGTTATGACGGCGCCGGTGTCTCGGCGTGCGTCCGCTCGGGGCGTGCGGCCGGCCGTCTCATCGCACAGCTGGCGTCGCGTTAACGAGCGGGATCACTTCTTCGGCGAACCGTTCCATCTCCTCGAGCTGCGGGCTGAACTGCAGCAGCAACAAATCCACGCCCGCCAGCTCGAATTCCCGAATCCGGTCCGCGACTTGCTCGGGTGTCCCGACGAGGCCGGCCTTGAGGCCGCGATTCGAGACCGAGTAGTCCTCGAGACTGACGCGCTGCTCGAGCTGGGTATTCGCGAGCCATTGTTCGTAGTTCGCGTACCCGGCCGCGTTCTGCCGGACGTCGGTGATGCGATCGACTTCGCGCCGCGCCGCGGCTTCGGTGGCGCGGCACACGACGTAGCCGGCCACACCGTAGACCAGGGGCTCGAGGCCGTTGGCCTCGCGCAACGTTTGCATGTCGCTGATCTTCGCGCCGACCCGCTCGGGCGGATCCCCGTGCATCAGGTATCCATCGCAGGAGCGAGCGATGAGCGTTTTTGCGGCAGCTGATTCACCGCCCGCGTACAGCGTCGGCCGCGGCCGGCGCAGCGGCTTGGGCTCGAGCAGCGCGCTCTCGATGCGATAGTATTTGCCCGAGAAGCTGAAGCGCCGCTCGGACCAGAGGCCGTCGACCACCGTCAGCCACTCGGCGGTGCGGGCGTAGCGCGCATCGTGCGTGTCGAACTCCACGCCGTATTGCTTCGCCTCTTCGGCCCACCACGACGACACCACGTTCAGCGACAAGCGGCCGCCGGAGATGCGGTCGATGTTTGCTGCCTGCTTGGCCAGCAGCGCCGGTGGGTGGAACGTGGGCCGTACCGCGACCATCAGCTCGAGTCGCTCCGTGACCGCCGCGAGCGCGGCCGCCGTGGACCAGGCGTCGAGCGCCGGCGCGTCCGGCCCCTTGATGTCGTTGAGATTCAGCTCTGCGATCAGCGTGAGATCGAATCCGGCGCGCTCGCTCGCGCGTGCCAACTTGCGGACATACGACCATTCTGCTTCCATGCGCTCGTCCGCGACGTTGCGGAGCCATCCGCCGAAAACCGGCAGCCAGTACCCGAAGCGCATCAGCGAGCCTCCTGTTCCAGGAAGTCGGCGAGACGCGCAAAGGCATCGAACCCGACGACGCGCGGCGCATCGGCGACGAAGTTGGATAGGGCGTTGACGTCGTAGTAGTAGAGCTTGCCGCTGTTGTCATCGATGACGTACTCGATGCCGCCGACCTCGATGCCGCAGGCGGCGGCGATCCGCTCGACGTCCCGGATCACTTGCCGCGGCGGCTCGTAACCCTCGACGCGCAAACCGTTGCGCGGAGCGTCGACCGGGCAGGCGCTGCGCACGAGCTCAGCGCCTGCCGTGGTCTGACAGACGTCGGCGGGACACAGATTGAACGTCTCCCCCGACGAATAGACGCGAATGGCGTAGAGGAAACGGCCGCCCAGCACTTCGACCCGGGTGATGCGTCCCTCTTCCGAGGGGATGAACTCCTGCACGAGCGCGGTCTGGTCGGGGCCAAGCTCCAACCCGCCGGTCGCGACCGCGGCCGCGAGCTGTTCGGCGGTATCGAACCGGATGATGCCCGCGCCGCTCCCTCCGACATTCGGCTTCACCACGACGGGGAACTCGAGATCGGCCGCCGCGGCCGGCGCATCCGCGGGATCGTTGATGACGCGAGCCGCGGGGTAGGGCAGGCGCAACTCTCGCAGCACCGAGAGCTGGAATGCTTTTGATGTCTCGGCTCGATACGCGCACGTGCCGTTGATGACGCGCACGCCGTGCCGTTCGAGATGCGCCAGAAACTGATGCGTGTAGAACACCGCGTGGCCATGGCCGCGCTGCCACGCCGAGGGGCTCATCCGATTGAACACGACATCGTATGGCGGCTTCACACCCGGGTCGAACGAGTGACGCTCCGCGTGCAGTCGCGTGTACGGCGTGCCGCGCCTGTCGAGCTCGGCAAACAGCGGCGAGAACCAGTGTGGGTGCTCGTAGTAGATCGCGATCATAAAGAGGTTATCGAGGGTTGGTGGAGGTTGGTGGCTTCCTGCGCGGCGCGCTCGATGCGCTCGACGAGCGCCGGCTCGGGCGCGCCGTGCCGGAATTGCGCGTCGGTCCCGTACACGCCGGTCGCTACGACCAGCGCGCCGACGCTCGCGAGCAGCGGGCGGAGGCCGTGATCGACGGCGAGCAGATGGCTCGGGCCGCCGCCCGTCGCGATCGGAATCGCGACTTTTCGAGCGAGCGCATCCTGCGGCAGCAGGTCGAAGAAGACCTTCAGCAGCCCGCTATACGTCGCGCGATAGACCGGCGTACTGACGACGAGCACACCTGCATCGAGCACGCTCTGAATCGCGTTCGCCACGTCTTGATCCCTGCGGCGACCCAGAAGCCCGTCCGCTGGGAGCGTCGCGAGATCGATCAGTAGTGACGGCCCCACGCCTTGCCGCTCGAGCGAGGCAAGCGCGAGCTCGAGCAGCGCGCGAGAACGCGACGTTGTGTTGGGACTGCCGGATAATCCGACAACCTGTGCCGACATGTATTCTTTCCTCCCCAAAAAGCGATCGGCCGCGACTCGAAACGGAGTCGCGGCCGATCATGGTGCCTTAGCAGGTAGGGCCTAGAGCCCTCTGTGTTACGTCATCTCATCCCGCATGTTGGCGCGCCAGATCGTCCGCTCTCCGACAACACATGGAGCGGCAGAGGTGGCAGCACATCAACATGGTGACTGGTTTCATCGACCGGGAAACCTACGCGAGCTCCCGGGCTTCGGCAACCACGGCGTCCACCGTGAGCCCGAGCTCCTGGTAGATACGCTGATACGGCGCGGACTCCCCGAACCGGTCGATGCCCACGATCACTCCGCGCTCGCCCACCCAGCGATACCACGACTGCGGCGCCGCGGCTTCGATCGCGATCCGCGGGACGCCGCTTGGCAGCACGGAGTTGCGATAGTCCTCGGGCTGCTTCGCGAAATACTCGAGGCAGGGCATCGATACCGCGCGTGGCCGCCTGCCGTCAGCCTTCAGCCGTTCATAGGCGCGCAACATCAGTTCCACTTCGGAACCGCTCGACATGAGGACGACGTCAGGACTCTTCGAGTCCGCGAGGACGTAGCCGCCCTTATGCAGCCCTGCCGCCGGCGCGTATTGCGCGCGATCGACGACCTGAACCTTCTGGCGTGTCAGGACCAACGCCACCGGACCGCCGCGATGCTGGATCGCGGCGCGCCAGGCCTCGACGACCTCGGTCGGATCCGAAGGGCGAATCACCGTCATGTTCGGTATCGCGCGCAGCGCGGCCAGATGCTCGATCGGTTGATGCGTCGGCCCGTCTTCGCCAAGACCGATGGAGTCGTGCGTGAAGACGTAGATCGGTTTCAGGTGCGTCAGCGCCGCGAGACGAATCGACGGGCGCATGTAGTCGGAGAACACGAGGAACGTACCGCCGAATGGGATGAATCCGCGGTGCAGCGCGATCCCGTTCAGCACCGCTCCCATGCCATGCTCGCGGACGCCGAAATGGAAGTTTCGGCCGGTGCGCGCGCCGGCGGAGAATACGCCGCCACCCTTGATTTCGGTGTTATTGGAACCGGTGAGATCGGCCGAGCCGCCGATGAGCTCCGGCAGTTTGGCCGCGATCGCATTCAGCACCTTGCCTGAGGCCGCGCGCGTCGCCTGGGCGTCTTTCGCCCCGAACGCCGGGACATTGGCGTCCCATTCGGCGGGCAACCGGCCGGCGATTCTCCGGTCCAGCTCGCCCGCCAGAGCGTGATGCGCGGCCCGATAGGCATCCCACTTCTTTTGCCAGTCGGCTTCGAGTCGTGCGCCCCGCTCCTGCGCGCGTCGCCACTGCGCGAGGGCCTCCGGCGGAACATAAAACGGCTCCAACGAGGGCCAGCCCAGGTTTTGCTTGGTGGCTTTCACCTCGTCCGCGCCAAGCGCAGCGCCGTGCGCCTCGGCCGTGTCTTGTTTGTGCGGGCTGCCCCACGCGATATGGGTCCGCATGATGATCAGCGACGGCCGGTCGGTCACACGTTTCGCTTGCGTGATGGCGGTATCGATCGCGTCGAGATCGTTGCCGTCGGCGACGCGTTGGACATGCCAGCCGTACGCCTCGAACCGCTTGGCGGTATCGTCGGTGAACGCAAGATCGGTCGATCCGTCTATCGTGATGCGATTGTCGTCGTAGAATCCGATCAGCTTGCCGAGCTTCAGGTGCCCCGCCAGCGACGCGGCTTCATGCGAGACGCCCTCCATGACGTCGCCGTCTGACGCGATGAAGTAGGTGCAATGATCGATGATCGCGTGGCCGGGCTGGTTGAACAGCGCCGCCAATTGCGCCTCCGCGATCGCCATGCCGACCGCATTGCCCACGCCCTGGCCGAGCGGGCCCGTGGTCGCCTCAACGCCGGGCGTGACGCCGTGCTCGGGGTGCCCGGCGGCGCGGCTGCCCCATTGCCGGAACTGTTTGATGTCGTCGAGCGTGAGATCGTACCCGGTGAGATAGAGCACGCTGTACAGCAGCATGCAGGCGTGCCCGGCGGAGAGCACGAAGCGGTCGCGGTCCACCCAGTCGGGATTCGCGGGGTTGTAGCGCAGATGCCGCTGCCACAGCACGTAGGCGAGCGGCGCCAGTGCCATCGGCGTTCCGGGATGGCCGGAGTCCGCTTGTTGGACGGCGTCCATCGCGAGCGTGCGAATGGCATTGATGCAGAGCTGATCGATGTTGCCCGCGCCCGCGTCTCGTGCGATGCGTGTCACGGTCTCCGTCATAGCAGTCCGGATTTGGCGGCTTGCCAGAGCTTGTACAAGCGGTCGAATCCGTCGACCAGAAGCTCGACCTGCTGCGGCGACGGTGATGCCTGAGCGGCGATCTTCAGCTCTTCGGCGATCTTGGGCATTTCCTTGCGACCCTGCTTGGCGCTTTCCGTTGCGATTTGCGTCAAGAGGTCGAGGATCTTCTGACGCGCCGCCGCGTCCTTCGGTACCTGCCACAGGTATTCCGCCGTCTGTTTACCGTCGGCGCACATCTGGCCGAGGGAGTCGAGCAAGGGCTGCCGGGAGGGACGCGGCGCTTTGGGATCGTTCATCGGAGCTGATAATCTAACATTGCCTGCGCCTTTGAATGACTCTAGCTTGCGAGTCCATGTTCCTCCTCGCTCTGCTGCTCCAGACGATACCGGCCGATTCGGGTGAAGTACACCTCCGCAACATCCGCCAGCTCACCCAGGGCGGCGAGAACGCTGAAGCGTATTTCTCGCACTCGGGGCGGCAGCTCATTTTCCAGCGCCATGTCGGCGATTCCGGATGTGACCAGCAATTCGTGATGAACGTCGACGGCACGGGCATGCGCCGGGTCTCGAGCGGGAAGGGTCGTACGACCTGCGGATATTTTTTCGACGACGATCGGCGGATCTTCTATTCCACCACCGAGCACGCCGACTCCGCCTGCCCGCCGCGACCCGATTATTCCAAGGGATACGTCTGGGCGCTGTACAACTACGACATCTACGTCGCCAGCGCCGACGGGAGTGGCGCGCGGCGGCTGACCGACAATCCCGGCTACGACGCCGAAGGCACGCTCTCACCCGACGGCAAGACGATCGTGTTCACGTCACTGCGGGACGGCGACCTCGACATCTACACGATGGGTGTCGACGGCAGCAACCTGAAGCGGTTGACGAATACCCTGGGGTACGATGGCGGCCCGTTCTTCTCACCCGACGGCAAGCAAATCGTCTATCGCGCCTGGCATCCGCAGACGGCTGCCGATTCCGCCGATTACCGGTCGCTGATCGCGCAGAACCTCGTGCGGCCGGTCCGCATGGACCTCTGGGTGATGAACGCCGACGGCTCGAATCAGCATCGCGTCACCGATCTCGGCGGCGCGAGCTTCGCGCCGTATTTCCATCCGGACGGCAAGCGGATCATCTTCGCGTCGAACTACAAGAATCCCCGCTCCCGCAACTTCGATCTCTACCTCGTCAACGCCGACGGCACGGGTCTCGAGCAGATCACGACCAGTCCCGCGTTCGACGCCTTCCCGATGTTCTCACCGGATGGCAAACAACTTGTGTGGGCGTCGAATCGTCACGGCAAGGCGCAAGGAGAGACGAATATCTTCATCGCTGATTGGGTTGAGCATCCATGACGGCACCGCGTTCATCGAAACCTTCACAACCTCCACCAACCTCCACCAAACCTGCAGAACCGCCGCACGCGAAGTCAGCGCGCGAAGAGACGATTGCCTGGTTGAAGGCGATCGGCTGGGCGCTCCTCATCTGGGTGGTGTTGCGGTCGTTCCTCGTCGAAGCGTTTCGCATCCCATCCGCGAGCATGGAGAACACGCTCCTGGTCGGCGACTTCCTGTTCGTCGACAAGGCGACGTTCGGGGGCGAGCTCGAGATTCCACTCACCGGCTTCCATTGCTGCCGGCTGCCGTCGTTCTCCGCGCCTCAGCGGGACCAGGTCGTGGTTTTTCGCTCGGTCGAGGACTCGACGCCGAATCTCAACATCGTGAAACGGCTCATCGGCATGCCTGGAGACACGCTGCAGATGGTGCATGACACCGTGATCCGCAACGGGCAGCGCCTGGACGAGCCGTATGCGCTTCACACCGGCGCCGGTCCCGACTCGATGTACTGGGGCCAAATCCGGGCCCTGCAGCTGCCGCAGTACGTCGGACGTGACCCGAACCATTACCGGCCCACGACGCACGACTGGGGTCCGATCGTCATTCCCCCCCAGCATTACTGGGTCATGGGCGACAACCGCGACGAGTCGTACGACAGCCGGTTCTGGGGATTTTTGCCGCGAGACCACATCCGGGGCAAGCCGCTGATCATCTACATGAGCGTGGCGACACACCCGTTCCGGATTCGTTGGAACAGGCTGCTCAAACATCCCCGCTAGTTATTTGTAGCGGTACGTAATCCGCCCGCGCGTCAGATCGTAGGGTGAAAGGTCGACCGCCACGCGGTCGCCTTGCAGGATCCGGATGTAGTTCTTCCGCATCTTGCCGCTGACGTAGGCAAGGACTTCATGACCATTTTCGAGTTTTACGCGGAATGTCGTGTTCGGTAGGACCTCGGTGACGGTCCCCATCATCTGTATGGCGTCACCAGCCACGTGTACTCTCTCTCATAAACTCCTTGGATCCATGGAGGCATCGCGCGGCAGCTCCATGCCTCGCGTGATGTAAAATGCGTGGCGGCTGCATGCCGCGCACGTCAGGCTCACTCGTTCCGCTGTCAGCAGCACTGCGTCTTCCCCCCGTAGCCCGCGGCGCCGGGGCGAGCGCTGAATCGTTCGTGTTCCGCACGACGGACATACCAGCGGTTGATGCGCGCGATCCGCGGAAATCAGCGCCAGGGCCTCAGGCGCCCGATATTCCTTGATTCCACGTCTGCCCACGGCAGCTCTCCTCTGGGGGGAAATCTATACTACCCTGCTCTTGACGCACTTCTCCGCAGAGGTATCTCTCGCATCAACCGGAGCTCGCCATGGCTACCTCCCGCACACGCGCCGCACCCCCGACTGCTGCTGCTGTCGCTTTTAGGCAAATCGCGCAAATCGAGGTCGAGGCCGTAACTCCTTCGCAGCACGGCTTCATCCTCACCGGCGCGGGGTCCGATCACGCCCGCTACCGCTTCGACATGTATTTCGAGCTTCCCTTGGATCAGCGGACCCGTACGGTGCTGGGGGAATTACTGTCGCAGTCCGACCTCACGGTGTACCGGAGCGACACACCTGCCCGCAATTCTTGACGCCCCCAGAGGGGGTGTGTAGCTTGCCGCCACCTTAACCACCCCTTTTCATGGCAGCCGAGCTCGGTGGTTCGCAGATCTCGTCGTTACTCGAAGCCCTTCCCGGCATCGCCAGCGTGCTGCGCAGTCCGGTTGCGGACGCGCTCATCAAGGCGATGCGCGGCGCCGCGGGCTTGGCGGACTTCACGTCCGCGGATGCCGAAGAGCTCGTGCGTTACGCCGTGCGCCGTGGCCTCATTGGCCCCGACGAAGGCGATCGCGTCCTGGCAGAAGTCCAGGAAGGACTGCGGAAGAAGAAGCCGGTCGCCGTGAAGAAGGCGCCGGCCAGGAAAAAGAAGCCCCCGCGTCGCTAGATCCGAAAGCCGCGCACTAAGCCGCGAAGTTTCTCGGCCGCCTGGAGCAGCTCGCCGGCGGCCGCTGCCATTTCCTGGGTAGACGCGCCCTGCTGCTCCGTCGCCGCCGTCACCTGCTCGGCGCTCGATGCATGCGAGACGGCACGACTGACGACCTGTTGCGCCTGCGCGCCCAGCTGCTCCGTCACGCCGCGGTTCTCCTGCGCGGCGTGCGTCACGCGCGCCGCCGCTTGCTCCACCTGCTCGACCGCGGAGACGATCTCGGTGAGACCGCGCGCCGCGCCTTCGGCGACCGACTCGATGCCACGGACCTTCGCCTGACCGACCGCCATCGTCGCGGTCACTTCCTCTACCTGCTCGCGGATCACGCGCGTCGTGCGCGCGACGTCTTCCGCGGCGCGCGCGGATTCGTCGGCCAGCTGGCGGACTTCCTCGGCGACCACCGCGAAGCCGCGGCCGTGCTCGCCCGCGCGCGCGGCTTCGATCGCCGCATTCAGGGCGAGCAAGTTCGTCTGCGAAGAGATGCGTTTGATCAGCTCGACAAAGTCGTCGATAGCCGTGCTCTGCTGGGCGAGCTGCGTCACCTCCGTACCAGTCGTGCGGACGACCTCGCGGACGTCGAGCAGTGTGTTGCCAGCGGCGGCGATGTCGCTCCGATGGCGGTCCGCGACGGTCCGAATCTCTTCGCCGAGGTGGGCGACCCGCGAGGCGGCATCCGCCATCTCCGCGGTCGTCCTGCGCTGGAGCTCCAGCGCGGTCTGCGTCGCATTCAGCTCGTTGCGCTGATTCTCGGCGCCGCTCGAGATCTCGAGCATCGCGCTCGAGACCTGGCTCGACGATGCCGCGAGCTCTTCACTCACCGCCGAGAGATCACTGGCCGACGCCGCGATCTTGTCCGCCGCCGTGACGACCTCGGCGACGATGCCGCGGAGCCGCTCACCCATGAGCCGCATCGCGTCGGCGAGGACCTGGAATTCGCGCGGCATCCGCCCGGTGGTGACGGGCCGCAGATCGCCGCTGCCGAAACGCTCGGCGGCCGTGACGAGACGGATCAGCGGACCCTCGACCCACCGCACGGTGAGCAGACCGACCGTCACGCCGATCGCGGCGGTCGCAATCAAGACGAGCCACAGCACGATCTGCCGTTGACGCGCGAGATCCGCCAGCCGTTCGCCAGCCGCCACGCTCTTGTCGGCTTGGCGCGCCGACAAGTCGCGGACGAGTCTGGTCAGCTCGGTCACCGGCGCCCGCACACTCACGGACAGCGCCTGCGCTTCCCGCGTCCGGCCGAGATCGAGATCGGCGTGCGCGAGCGAATAGTCGACGTGGATAATCGACTGCAGCTGCTTGATGCGGTTGACCGTGATCCGCTCCGCTTCGGTCAATCCCGGCAGAGCGTCGAGACGCTGCTGGTAGCTGAACGCGGTGTCCGCGGCGGTCTGAAACTCCTCGCGTACCTGCTCCGCCGCGCGGATCTCGTCGAACACGGCTGTCACCAACCCGTTGCCGATCTCGCTCGACGCGCGCAAGTGCGCGATCTCTTGCGCGAGCGAGCGGCGCAACGTGCTCAGCGCGGTCACGCCCACCAACGCCGCGATCACGAGACCGAGGAGTGAGCCGGACAGGCCGAGGATGATGCGCCAGCGGATCGTGTCGAACGAGATCATTGCCCGGGCTCGGTGATGAGCTGCCCGTCGCGGACCGTGCCGATCACTACCGGTTTCTCGGGAACGTCGCCGTTGGTATCGAAGGAAATTTTTCCGGTGACCCCCTGGAACGCGGGTTGATCGCCCCCGACGCGCGCGAGCCGGTCGCGAATCGCGCGCCGGTCTGTGCCGACGTCCGCGAGGACCGTCGCGAGCAACTGGACGATGTCGTACGCCGTCGCACCCCGATGGTCCGGTCGCTCGCCCGGATACGCCCGGGCGTACGCGCTCACGAATTTGGCGTTCCGGTCACCGGGTTGATCCACGAGGTACGCAGCGGACATCCGGACACCCTCGGCCATCGCGCCGTCCGTCTCGATCCCGCTGAGTGCGTCACCGCCGAGCGCCGTCCAATGCAGGCCCAGAGCACGCATTTCCCTGAGCGCGAGCTCCGCGCCACCCCGGTCGGTCGCGAGCATCAGGGCGTCGATGCCGGCGCCCCGGCGCAAGCGTGACAGATAGGGCTCCAGGCTGGCGGTTGTGGACAACATCGGATCTTCTTCCACGATTTGCCCGCCGAGCCGGCGGAATTCGCCCGCAAACGAGAGCCTGAGGCCACGACCGTAGTCATCGTCGAGGTAAATCACACCCACGCGCCGCGCACTGAGGAGCCGGCGCGCATAGCGCGCCAGTTGCGTCCCGTGGCTCAAGTCGCTCGGACAAGCGCGGAACATCCATGGATTGACGCCGGAGAGATCCGGGCTGGACGCCGACGGCGAAATCATCACGATTGGGCGGCGCGCCTCGCCGTAAATCCGCCCGGCCGCGAGCGACGCCGTCGACGTCAAATGACCGACGACGGCAACGATGGACGGGTCCTCGACGAAGTCCTGAGCAATCCGAATCGCGATGTCGGGCCGCGCACTATCGTCGCGGATCCGCAGCTCGACCCGCCGGCCGCGAATGCCGCCCTGCGCGTTGATCTCCTGCACCGCGAGCTCAGCCGCGTGGCGCATCGAGATGCCGCGCGGCTGCGAGAAGGGGCCGGCAAGTCCGAGGACAATCGGTCCGCGGCTGCTGGCTGTGGAGCAGGCGGAGATCGAGAGAACGGACGCGAGGAGAGCCCGGCACCAGCGCATGAGCGAGGCAAGGTTAAGCCTGTGAATGGGATAGCGCAATATCCACGCGCTTTCCACATTATCGGTATGGATGCGGTTCAGCGGCTGTGTAGTTTCGCGGCGGGACTCGAGCGACTCATAGCCGCGCGCGACGCCGCCGAATTGGAAACGACGTGGAGTGAGCTGAACCTCGGGCAGATGGGTTGGGAGGCGCTCGCGCTCGCGCGGCGTCCGAATACCGAAGCGCTCGAGCCTGCCCTCACCGCCGTCGACCGCCGGCTGCTCGCGCTGCTGGAGCGGTGCAGGGCGTTTCTCGATCCTCACCTCGTCACGTTCCGCGTACCGGAGCTTGAGCGCTGGCAGCACGCCGCGGCCGCTGCACTCGTCGGCGCGCGCTGGGGAGTCGCCGGGTTGCGGACCGTCATTGCCGACACGCAGGCGCCGTTGGGACGGCGCTACTTTGCCTTCTTGGCCCTGGCGGAGCGCCACCCCAAGGATGCCTGGCCGCTCTTCGCTAGATATCTGCAGACACCGGGAGCGCACCACGCGTTTGTCGGGGTTGCCGTCGAAGCCGCCCGCTACTATCCGGGGCAGGCGCACAACGTGATCGCGCTGTTTCAGCGAATTCGCGGGGACGAGATGCTGCGGCGCTTTCTAGCCCCCAAAATCCTGGAGTCGCTCTACGTGTTGGGCGATCCCGCGGCTCTTCCTTTATATGAGGAACTGCTCGTCGCCGGTCATACCGATCCCGACGCGGGTCGTTGCGAGGTGACGCGTGCGCTTGTGGCAGTCCGAAAGCTCACGGGCAAAGTCGCGCCGAGCAGTAAGTTCCGCGATCCCGAGCAGCCGAACGTGATCCGGGCCCTCGATGAAGCCCAGCGCGTCTTCGAGGAGGAGCGAGATCGCCTGGAGCCCGTCGTCGTTATTTGACGAAGGCGGCGAGCTTGTCCCTGTAGGCCTTCCCACCCACGTCGTAGGTGTCGTTGTGATCCGCGCCCTCGATCATGATGAACTCGACTGGCCCCCCACCCCCACCCGCCGCGGCGGCCACCTCCCGGCCCATCTTCATGGGCACGAGCGCGTCGGCTGTGCCGTGGAAGATCAGTGTGGGACGGTGGATCTGCGGCATTCGGCCGAGGTTATCGAGGCGCAGCCGGACCAGGAACCGCGGGAAGATGCCGTAGTGCCGGGCCGCCATGCCACGAGCGCTGTTGAACGGTGATTCGAGGATCAGGCCGGCGATTGCGTGCGTTGCGGCGACGTGCGTTGCGACCGCGCTGCCCAATGATCGTCCATAGACGTAGATGCGATGGGAGTCGACTTCAGGCCGTGAGCTCAGCGCGCGATACGCCAGGTCCCCAGCTTCGTAGATACCAGCCTCGCTCGTTCGACCATCACTTGCGCCATAGCCGGGATAGTCGACCACGAGCAGCGCCGCATGCCGTGGTCTAAAGTCGCGAAGTATGGGCCAGATAGCGCCGATCGTTTCGCCATTGCCGTAGAACCATAGCAGTCCAGGCGCCCTTGCCGCCCCTTCCCGCCCTTTGCCGCCCTCCGCGGCGGCTGGTATGTACCACCCGACAAGCCGTGTCCCATCCGTCATCCGAAGCTCGATTCGCTCTCCCGAGCCGATGGTCGTGGCAGGATCGGGCAAGGGGCTGCGCGGCGCCGGGAAGGTGATGCGCTCCTGCGTAGCCCATAGTACGACGCACAGGACGATGTACAACGCCGGAATTCCCCAAACGAGCGCCATGAGCGGTGTTAACTTGTGGCCCAATGTTGGACCCACAGCTCATCAGTCGCGCCCGGGGCGCGCTGCTCGGATTGGTGGCGGGCAATCAGCTGGGTGTTCCCACCGAGCATCTGGGATCGCCCGAGGCCATTCGCAAAGCCTACCCGCAGGGGATCACTGATCTCGCACCGCCGCCTAAGAACTCCCCCTACGATGACGATGCCGCGATGGCCTTGTTGCTCGGCGAATCGCTGCTTGCCTCGAAGGATTTCGATGCCGCCGACGTCGCGCGGCGCTGGGTGAAGTGGATGAAGGTGGATGGTCGCGGCATCGGCATGACGACCAGACGAGCCCTTACGCTGATCGAGCGCGGCAAGGAGCCGTTCGAGGGCGGCCGCCTTGCCAATCAAGAGAATCCCGGCCGCGGCGCCGGCAACGGCAGCGTCATGCGATGCATTCCCGTGGCGCTCCGCTATCACGACAATATCGATCGCCTGATTCGCGTGTCGACCCAGCAGGCGGCGATCACGCATTCGGACGAGCGCTGCACTTGGGGCGCGGCCGCGGTGAACCTGGCGGCGCGCGAGCTGCTGCACGGCAACATCTACTTCATCGACGAAGTGCTCCACCGGATCGGCGACCGCGCGCCGCGGACGCTGCGCGATGCGATCCACCGCGTGCCGCGCGAGCGCGAATCCGATCTGCCGATCACCGTCATGGGCGAGACCGGGTACGTCGTGCACTGCGTCGAGATTGCCTTCTGGTTCGTGACGCACGACTGGACACTCGAGGACGCGTTGCTGTACCTGGTTCGCGCGGGCGGCGACACGGACACGAACGCCGCCGTCGCGGGAGCACTGCTGGGCGCGCGGTATGGCGAGGTCGGGCTGCCGCCGCGCTGGGTCGATCAACTGATCGGTGCTCAGGGCATCGCCAAGCTGGCGGAGGATCTGGTCAGCGCTTCTTAGTTTTCGGCACGTATTTACTGATGCGGTTCATCACGTCTCGATCATTGAGCGTGATCGAGACCTTGCGCCATGCCCTCGCTCCCGTTCCAGCGCCCCGCCAACTGAGGCGAATGAATCGCCGCCCGCGCGTCCATTCCCACGTGCTCCGCAGGCGACGCTGCGGTGTGCCGAGTTGCGCGCGCAGATCGTCCTGGCGCTGTTTGACCAGCGAGGCCGCGCCCGAATCGACGAGCGCGATGACCGACGTACGACCTTCGATCACGTTGGCGCTCAGATAGAAACGCGCGCTGTCGACGGGGTCACGCACGTTCACCCCGCAATCCATCACATTCGCGTTGTTGTGCATCGTCTGGCAGACCAAGTCACTATCGCCGTGCAAGATGCCGCGCGCGCGAGCCGCGAAATCGCGGTAGGTCATCCCCGGCGCGAACCCCCGATACGCGAACGGGCGCGGCGAGGCGGCCACCCCCGGTCGCGGCGTCTGGAGGGCGAGGAGTAACAGCAGGACAGTGGTCATGGGCGCCAATATATGGAAAGCAAGCGGGCCCGGTGTGACCGGGCCCGCTTCCTGTACGGACGCAGCACGCTGCGCCCCTACGTCAAACTTTCCGGACGTTCTGCGCTTGCAGCCCCTTGGGACCCTGGGCGACGTCGAACTCGACGTTGTCGCCCTCAGCGAGGCTGCGGAAGCCCTCGGCCTGGATCGCCGTGAAGTGGACGAACACGTCTGGACCCGACTCCTGCGCGATAAAGCCAAAGCCCTTCGCGTCGTTGAACCACTTCACCTTACCCTTAGCCATACTGTTCTAACCTCTGCACAATGGGGCACGGCCCCGGACTGGATCGACCCAAGCCACCGCGGCATGGGACGGGCTCAAACAAAAACCGCGAGACGTATGGTCCTCGCGGAAGCGCAGACAGCCGGTTACGGTGCCACGTATGCTTGAACCGCGGGCAAAAGTATTAATCCCTGCGAGGCCTGTCAATCAGGAACGGTACGCAATTGACCATAAACAGCGTGGCGACAGCATCATAGCAGCGTCGCTAACCCGCCGTATCGGAGTAGATTCCGTGCGCCGCCGCCGTCACGAACCCTCCTCGACAGGAATCGCGATGCGTCTCCCGATTGCCGTGATACTGATCTGTTTCCTGGCCGTGCCGCTCCAAGCTCAGTCGAACGCGGAACGCATGGCCACCGATCACTACTCGCGCTCCCATGACTACGATCTGATCCACCAGCGCATCGAGGTCTCCAACTTCGACTGGGATTCGACTTCCTTCGACGGGCAGGTGGCGACTACGCTGGTCGCCCGCCGGGCGGGCATGGACTCTCTCGTCCTCGACGCCGGATCGAAGCTGGACGTGAAGTCGGTGACGGCAGCGCGCGGCGGGACGTTACGCACGAGCCGCCATGGGGACACGCTCGTGGTTTTCCTCCCCAAGGCAATCGGCTACGGCGACACCGCCCGCTTTACGATCAGCTACCACGGCGTAGTCACGAACGGGCAGGGCCTGACCTTCATCACTCCCGAGGGACGGCCGCATCGCCCGCGGCAGATCTGGAGCCAGGGTGAGGATCACGACAACCACTACTGGTTTCCGACGTACGATTTCCCCAACGACAAAATGACCTGGGAAGTCGTGGCGACCGTTCCGCAGGGGATGACGGCCGTCTCGAACGGGCGGCTCGTCACGGAGACACCGGCCGCGAAAGGGGCGCGCACATTCCACTGGCTGCAAGACAAACCGTCGGCGACGTATCTCGTTTCGCTCATTGTGGCGCCGCTCGCCAAAGTGCACGACACGTGGCGCAATATCCCGGTCGACTACTACGTCTATCACGAAGACTCCGCGCTCGCGCGGCCGCTGTTCAAGGTGACGCCCGACATGATCGATGTGTACTCGCGGCTCACTGGCGTCAACTATCCGTGGGCCAAGTACGCGCAGACCACTGTCGCCGACTTCTTCGGCGGGATGGAGAACGTCAGCGCCACGACGCTGGTCGATTGGCTGCCCGGCCCGCGCAATTATCAGGATCGGCCATGGTATGTGTGGATCCTGATTCCGCACGAGCTCTCCCATCAATGGTTCGGTGATTACGTCACCACGGAGAATTGGGCCAACATGTGGCTCAATGAAGGATTCGCGGAGTTTATGCCGGGACAGTATTGGGCGACTCGGCAAGGTCCGCGCGCCGAGGAGGACTACTACCAGCACGAGTACGAGCAGTTCATGCAGATCGACCACAATCGCCGCATGCCTCTCGCCGCCCTCGGCTCGAATAACATCTACCCGAAGGGCGCGTTGGTCCTTGAAATGCTCAAGCAGTACCTGGGCGACGACGCGTTCTGGGCATCCGTACACCGTTATCTGGTCGCCCACGCTTTTGGCAACGCCACGACCGATGACTTCCGTCAGGCCGTGCTCGAGGCCACGGGCCAGAATCTCGACTGGTTCTGGGATCAGTGGATCTATCAGGCGGGTTATCCGGAATTCGCCATCAGCGCGAAATACGATTCGAGCGGCGCCACTCTTTCCATAGTCGTGCAACAGGTGCAACAAGACTCATCCAAAGCCGACAGCACGGGCCTGCGCTACACAACGCCGACGGTCTTTCAGATGCCCGTCAAAGTGCGTGTCGGCATGGCGACCGGTGACGTTACCGCGCGGAGCCAACTATCGCACCGGCAGGACACGATTGTCGTGCGGGGTGTAAAGAGCGCGCCCACCATGGTGGTCTTCGACACAGATAACGGCATACTGAAGCGCCTGACGTTCGACGAGCCGACCGCGTGGCTTGCCACCCAGCTCGAGCGCGATCCGAATCTGTGGAATCGTCAGTGGGTGATCGCGCAGCTCGCCCAGCGGAAGGCCGACACGACGGCGATCGCTGCTCTATCCCGTGCAGCGACGCATGCCGACTACTATCAGGTGCGCGCGGCGGCGATCGCGGCGCTTGGCGAATTCCCAGCAGCGGTCGCGTTGCCGCCGGTACAGGCCGCGCTGAAGGACACCGCCGCACAGGTCCGCACAGCCGCGGCCGAAGCCTTGGGCAGCATCGGCGGCGCCCAGGCACTCGCGCTCGCGCGCGATGCCTGGACACACGATTCGAGCGATGCAGTCCGTGGCGCCGCTGTGACGACTCTGGCGACCAACGATACGGCCGACCGCCGCGCGATCATCATGCAAGCGCTGAACACGCCGTCCTACCGCGATGCGATCCAGTTGGGGGCCTATCGCGCGATTGGACGGACCGGCGACACGACGCTGATCGACGCCGTCGAAGCGCGTGTGCCGGAGCAGCATTTCGCGGTGCATGCATTGGCGGTGCTGGCGGGTCGGGGGAACAGTCGCGCGCTGGACCTCTTGGTAAAGCATCTGGACGACGAGCGCTCCTACGTGCGCCGCTGGGCGATCGAAGCGTTCCGGTTTACGCTGCCGCGTCCGATCGCGCAAACGAAGCTTCAGGCCGTGGTGGCGGGGCTAAAATTCGCCGACACGAAACAGGAGGTCACTGACCTGCTGCAGGGTTGGCAAAAGCAGTCACCATAACGACTTAGGGACTGCTGCTGGTCACCGCCTTCGTGCTGTCCGGCTTGAGAGCGCTGCGGAACGCCTGCAGGGCGTCGTCATAGCTCTTGAGCCGTGCCGTCAATCCCGTTGCCACGGTAGTGGGGTCATGCCCCGCCGTCTTCTCGCATTGGGGCAACGAGCTGGTGAGTGAGTCCAGCCGTATGGTGACCTGCTTCGCCAGAATGCGGGTCGAGTCGGAATACGCGTTGGGCTGCATCTTGGGCCGGCCGCTGGCGATGAAGGTGCGCGCGGTCCCGCACAGCCCGCCGAGCCGCCGTGCGGCGCGGCGGCGGGTGAGGGAGTCGGACCGCTGGGTTCGCACCACGCGGCTTACGCCGTCGCGGATCTGCGCGAGGCCACGCGTGACGGTTCTCAAGCCGTCCATATAGCGTACCTGCTCGAGCGTCGGTGGTGGCGGCGCTGGAGCGGAAGGCGGCGTCGTGTCGTGGTGCGTGCTCGTGTCCTGCAGCGGCGACGCGAGCGTAGTGATTACCATCACAATTGCAGCAAGCATTCTCGCTCCGTTATTATCCCTAGATGGCCGTTCCCGCAACTACCCGCATCATTCGTACGTTTGACGATCGCGCCGACGCGCTCGCGCATTTTTTCCAGCGTGCCGGCGAGGCGCCGAGACTCATCGCGTATGACGATGCCGTCGGACTGCCGTTAGACCAGGCACTCGCGGCGCTCGAGTGGACTGCGCAGGTCGGCATTCTCGCCGCCGAAGATCTGGTGCACGCGGCTCGCCTCGGTGCCGATTCCGCCGCGGTCGTCGTAGAGCGTCGCGACGGCGACAACCGCGTGTTCGTCTACTTCGGCCCGCGCATGGACGCGCCACCCGCCGACCCATACGAAGGTACGTTGCTCTATGATGAGCCGGGAGTCCGCTCCTATATCTTCGCCCAGCGCGGTCACGCGATCGCGCATTTTCTCCGCGCGACGCACGGGCTGGGCGCGGCATTGAGTCTCTTGTCGCGGCGCGCGCCGGAGTTGCGTCACATCCGTCGCTGGACGCAGGCGCTGTTCGCCGAACCCGCGGTAGGCCGCTCCACACAACTGCTGGCCGGTTGGTACGCGACGAGTGGCGCGGGATTTCTGTTCGTTCCAGCCGACTCCAATGAGCCATTTGCCTACTGTGAAGTCGCCATTGAAGGCTAAAAACCCCGATGTGGGAACGTGCGTGCTGTGGATTCACAACTCCACATCATGTGGATGACCTCCGGAACAGGTTGTGGAGACACTCTTTACTCTCCACACGCGATGCACATCGAAGTGAGCTAACCCGAAGAAATATCGGCACTTGCGCGGTTTTTAGACCCCCCTATATTGATGCCACGCGCGATGGAGGGAAGGGTTGGGACCTGGCGTCCTAACAACGCCTTCAAAGCGAGTCCGAACGGAAATTCCGGGGAGAGCGCCGATGCAACCAAGGGCTCAGGCGCTCGTTGATCCGGGAGTAAACTCACCGGGTCGGACAGCTAGGGCCAGTCGCGTTGCCCTAGCCACGTCGAAGTGGTGCCTCGACGTGCAGTGCGGAAGGTCGGTCCGCGACCCGATCTGACCCGTAGCACCCACATTGGTGAACTGGGCGACCCGACGGGGTTGCCTAGGGATGGAAGCCGGAGCCTCTGAGTGCCCAACCGTGGACGGATCAGTCCAGTGGTGGCGACAGAGAGAAGAACGAAGGGCGCAAGCCCTCGACTCCGGGTAGCCAATGTGTCGGAGCCCCCGGGCGCGCTCATCGAGCCGTCCCGGGGGCTTCGTATTTCTACTGCGGCTGAGCCGCCTTCTTCAGCTGCGCGTAACCCATCCCTTTGAGAATCGCGATGCGTTTCCCCATGGGCGGATGGGTTGCGAACACGTCGCCCAGCCAGCCTTCGTGATTCGTGAAACGCCGGCCAAGCGGATCCGCGATACAGAGGTGCGCAGCCCCACTCGTGATCGCAGTGGTCGGAGCCGCGGCGCCTTCGATCTTCTCGAGGGCACTGGCGAGCGCCAAAGGATTGCGTGTGAATTGCGCGCTCATGTCGTCCGCCAAATACTCCCGCCGCCGGCTCACGGCGAGCGCGAGCAGTTGCGTGACGAGAGGCGCGAGCACCCACGAGATGAGCCATAACGCGAGCACGATCGCGAGTAAGGGCCCGGCGCCCTTCTTGCCCTCCTCCTCGACGCGCCCGAAACGGCTGCCGCGCCCGCCCATCATGCGGCCCATGCCGTCACGCGCCAGGAGCACGGCACCGACCAGTGCGGCCAGCATTGTCATCAGCCGTACATCGAAGTTCTTGACGTGACCGAGCTCGTGTCCGATGACCGCTTGGAGCTCCTCGCGATTGCAGATGCGGAGCAACCCTTGCGTGACGGCGATGTGAGAATCACCGGGTCCGTGCCCGGTGGCGAAGGCGTTTGGGTCTTCGTCCGGCACGATCCAAATCCTGGGCCGCGGCAGGCCAGCCGCGATCGACATCTCTTCGACGACATTCACGAGCTGCCGCTCGGCGTCGGTCTGGGGATCGATGACTTCATGCGCACCGGTCGACCACAGCACTTTTTCGGGCCCGGTCTGGTATGCGACGCGTGCGGTGATGATCGCGCCCACCGTCAGCACGATGCCCAGCAGTGGGAACGGATGCCCGCCGTACAGGGACCAGACGTAGTCGCCGCCGAAGCCGAGCCAGGCGAAGAACAGCACGAACCCAATCACCAGCCACGTGGTGCGCCGGCGATTGGCCTCCTGCTCCTGAAAGAGATTACCGACTGGTGAGGTCAACCTGCGGTACCGCGCGCTCAGCCTGATCTTCGATTTCCCACAGGTCCGCCCGCTCCGCGTGCGCCAGGCCGGCCACGAGCGTGGTGGGGAATTGCTGCTGCTTGGTGTTGTACTGTGTAGCCGTGTCGTTGTAGAGCTGCCGCGCAAATGCAATCCGGTTCTCCGTGGACGTCAGCTCTTCCTGTAGTTGGCCGACGTTGCCGGTCGCCTTGAGCTCGGGATAGCGCTCGACGGTCACGAGCAGGCGTGACAGCGCGCCGGACAATGCGTTTTCCGCCTGGCTGATCTGTTTCACGTCCTGCGGCCCGGTACCGGCCGCGTTGACCTTCACTGCCTGGTTGCGCGCCTGAATCACGGCCTCGAGGGTGGACTTCTCGAAGTCCATCGCGCCTTTCACGGCGTTGACGAGGTTTGGGATCAGATCGTGCCGCCGTTTGAGCTGCACGTCGATCTGCTTGAAGGCATTTACCGTTTGATTCTTTAGCGAAATCAGGCCGTTATACGCGGCGATCATCCAGACCACGACGATCACCGCGAGAGCCAGCAGGACCAACATGATGGTGAACCCCCGTTACGGGTGAATAGACACTACGAGCCGTGGGGCAGGAGTTTCGCGATCGCCTGACGGATCGTCTCGGCTAATCCATGGTCATCGGGACCGAGCCGCGCCAGAGGGTGATCGGCGTCGACGTGCAGCTCCACGCCGCGGGTGACCGGGATGCGGCGCCAGGTGGTTGCAGCGCCCGGCTCCGTCGTCACCTCGCGCGTCAGCCATGCGGTCAGCGCCCTGCCCGACTTGCCGCGCGGCATGCCCTCGGCGCCTTTGAGGGGCAAACGGTCGGGGGGAGGCAGCGAGACGCCGAGCACTTGGGCGCAGCGGCGTTCGAGCACGTCGCCCGTCTGGTCCTGCATGTCCTTGGTGATTGCGGCGAGTGTCGCGCCTTCCATCTGGCGGAGCTTGATCGCGAGCAGTTGCAGAAAGTGCCGGTAGGAGTAGGTGGCGGCGGTGCCGCGCCCCTCCGGCGGGCTCACGAGCCCGCGTGTCACGTAGAACCGAATCGTCCGCTCGCTGGGTGCCGCACGCGCGGCGGCGTTGATCGGCGTGACGGCGGACGCATCGAGAACGGCCCCGACGACCATCGACAAGTCGCGCAGGTTCCACGGCGCGAGATTGCGATATTCGCGCAAGACATGCAGCGGGTCGGCATGCGGCGGAGGCGACGCAATGGTCGTCATGCGTCCATCGCGTCCGACGCGCGATCCTGCTGCAACGCCGTCGCCACCCAGTCGGCCACCTGCTGGAGATTGAACGGTTTCCGGATGACCGTGCAGCGATGATGGTCCAGCCAGGCGCGCACCTCTTCCGCCTCGGCATCGCCGGTCATGATCGCGATGTGTCCATCGAGCGCGGGCCAGCGATGAACGATGGCGAGGTACAACGCGAGGCCTGACATCGTGGGCAGATGGATATCGAGGAGCAGCGCATCGGCGGTGTCCGTGGCGAGCATCTCGTAGGCTGCTTCCGCCGTGCCGACGCTCAGCACTCGATAGCCCTTGCGCTCCAGGAATCGTTCGAGCACGCGGCGGAGTCCCGCCTCGTCGTCGACAACCAGGACGGTCGGGGGCGTGCGCGGCGGCAAAGGCCTCATGATGCAGCCGCGGCGGTGGCGAGCACCGGCGTGGGGGTCAGGAATCGCCGGACGATGCGCGCCGTTGCCTCCTCCACCGTGAGCGACAGGCGCATTTCGCCTGCCGTGAGGCCAAGGTAGCCGCGGGCGTGTTGCTGCAGCGTCTTCGCTTGAGCGTAGCCGAGTCGCTTGGCGACGTCTTCGATCGTGAATCCAGGATCCTTGAGCAGGCGATGCGCGTAGAGCACGCGCGCCGCGGCGAGGATATGCCGCGGGCTCGGTAACCCGGCGCGCGCGAACCACCGCGCGTACGTCCCGCGATCGACGCGCGCCCGCGCGGCGATCTCTTGAATGGTCTGCACCGCGCCGGCGCTCCGGATCGCGTCCTCCAGGACCCAGCGCAGCTCGCGGGGAAGCGGCGTCAACGCCGGTGTCAACTGCTCGACGAGCCGATTGGAGCCCGCGTGCATCGCCTCTTCTTCGACGAGCGTGCGCAGCCGCTCGGGATGATCGTCGACGCCGCGTAACACGACCTGCCGGATGCCGCACGGCCCGAGCGTCAGCAGCACGGGCGCGAGCTGCGGCGTCATCAACGTGTACAGAATCAGGCGCAGTGACGGAAACAGCACGTGCAGGCGCTCGATTTCCTGTCCACTGGTGATTCCGCTGAGCGCGGGATCCACGACCGCGATTTCGACGGGACGCTCGCGGATCGTCTCGAGCGCGTCATCCCAGCTACGCGCGTGGGCGAGGACGAACCGCGGCGCGACGGCGCCGCGCAGTCGCTGGAATTGAAGCTCCGAGACTGCCCCGAGTACCAGCATTCCCCTACACGTCCTCCGCAAAGTCCCCTGATGCCGCAAAAACGCCCTACGATGCCGCAAAAACACCCTAAACGCGCGCGCCGGTTCGACTCAACTTGACTGCGGTTCCGGATTCACCATTCCACTCGATTGGAGGCCCTATGTCGCGCCGGATTCGTGCCCTGCTCGCTCTCGTTCTCGTGTCGTTCGCGCTGACCGCCGCTACCGCGTGTGCCGATGTGTCGGGGCCGAGGACGAGTGGTACGTGCGATCAGAGCAATCCAAACACTTGTCACTGAGCGTTTGAACTGAGAGTCGCAAGGGAAGCTGAAAGCTCCCGAAGCGCCTCTCTACCGTCTCGGTCAGGCTCCACTGCCGTGTTCTCGAGACCGTCGAGAGCACGGCAGTCATGGAGTCCGTTCCTCATTTGCTCGATCTTGAAAACGAACTCATGAAGCCCATGTGCGAGAGCGATTTCTTGCGCGCGCCGAAGCTCGTGCTCGGCGCGCTGGTAATTGCCGAAGCGCGCCAGACCGACACCTGCTTTGAGATGAAAGTCAGCGCGAATATTTGGCAATTGGTCGACCACGTGATCTAGAGCGCGTTCACGCCACCGCTCGAAACCAACCCGGTCTCTTCGGAACGACGCGCAGTTCATCAGTTCGATTTTTGCGTTCGCAAGGTTGTCCGTGGCTCTCTCGCGTCGTACGACTTCCGTGAGGGCGCGTTCCGCGTCGGCAACCTCACCTATCGAGAGCAGGAGAATCCCAAGGTCGTTGAGCGTGCGCAATTGCTGCGCCTCGTCTTCGTAGAGCTCATAAGCACGCCACAGATATGGCGCGCCCTCATGCGCCTGTCCCCGACGCGCGAGAATATTTCCAAGTCCATGGTACGCTTGCGCCTTGATTTCCTGGAAATCCGTCCGATTCGCCGAAGCGAGCACTTCCCGCCACTGACCTTCTGCCTCCGCGAGATTACCGCGGTAATGAATAACGTTGCACTGACCGATCCGGCTTAGGAGAGCCGATGCCTGGTCGCCGACAACCTCCGCAATGCGACCACTTTCCCGGTAAGCAGCAATTGCACGGTCAAACTCTGTTTGTTTACGGAGTACGCGGCCCAGTCGGAGCCACGCCGCAATCATCTGCGATGTCTGGATCCGGTCGGCACCTACGCGAATCATCGTCTCGAGCGCGTCGGCGGCCTCATGGAGATGGTAGTCC
>Ga0070730_10000393_pt1 | contig 52300 bp, 59 predicted proteins | sample Coa_R1_3_FD_66447 | JGI IMG/M metagenome (GOLD analysis project Ga0070730, IMG submission 66447) | Surface soil microbial communities from Centralia Pennsylvania, which are recovering from an underground coalmine fire - Coalmine... | ecosystem: Environmental > Terrestrial > Soil > Unclassified ...
GCCTCATAGTCGAACCACTTCTGATAGCCGAACATGGCGAAGATCAGCACCATCGCGGCGCGCACCAGGTGATAGTCGAGGTCGCCCGTGACGAGGGCGGAGCGGGCGGCGAGCTTGACGAGCGAATTCATGGCTTGGGTTCCTTTCAGGGATCGACAGGGGCGGGCGCGCACGCGGGGGCGCCCGCCGGCGGGCGGTCAGGCGACCGCGGGCATGTCGATGTCCGTGTCGTTGACGCGGTTGAAGACGTTGGTGAAGACGGTGAGCGCGATCGCCAGGCTGATGTCGACCAGCTGGGCGTCGGTGTAGCCGGCGGCCTTGATCGCCTGGAACTCGGCGCCGCTGATCGTGCCGCTGGTGCGGACGAGCGTGCGCACGAAATGGACGAGCGCGTCGCGCTTGAGGTCGCCGGTCGGCGCGCCGGCGCGGATCTGGCTGAGCGCCTCGGCGTTGAGGCCGGTGAGCTTGCCGAGCATGAAGTGGGCGGCGACGCAGTAGTCGCAGCCGGCGACCTCGCTCACGACCAGCTTGATCGTCTCCTGGTCCTGCTTGCTGAGGCTGCCGGTGGCGAGCACGCCGTCGGCCGCGAGCACGGCCTTCAACGCCGCCGGGCCATGGGCGCCGATCGCGGCGAAGGTGTTCGGCACACTGCCGATCGCCTTCTTCAGCTGGGCATAGACCTCGGCGGTGGCGCCGGTGGCGGTCGCGAGAGCGGGGGTAGCGATGCGGGACATGTGACACTCCTTTGTTGGGATGAGCAACGAACGCAGTGTCAATTTAAGGCGGCGGTATGAGATTGCGAATGCCGCAGGAACTCAATAAAATGCCAGTTCGTCTCATCTTGGAAAATGGACATGTCATCGCCGATGGATTGGCTGAGCCGCCTGCTCGAGATGATGCCCGTCCGCGGTCATCTCGATCTCCACTGCTCCTATGGCGCCCCCTGGCGCATCGACCAGGCGGCCGCCGGAGCGGGCGAGATCGCGTATCACGCCGTGGTCAGCGGTTCGGCCGTGCTGGAGGACCCCGCCGGCGGCCCGCCGCGACGCCTGGTGGCGGGCGATATCCTGCTGCTGCCCGACGGTTTGCGGCACATCCTGCACGACGGCGGCGGTGTCTCGCCGGTCGCGGCCCATGAACGCATGCGCCTTAACCTGATGGTCAGCGAAAATGTCGGCACCGGCGACCGGCTGGACCTCTTGTGCGGCCGCTTCGTCCTGACCCCGCCGCACGACCGCGTGCTGCGAGGCTATTTGCCGCCCCGGCTCGTGGTGCATACCGCCCGCCCGGGTTCATCCACGGATGAACCCGGAACGGGGGTGCAGCTGGCGAGCCTCGTATCTGTCATGCGGATAGAGGCTGCCGCCGATAATCTGGGCGGCCGTGCCATGCTGAATGCCCTGTCGACGGCCATGTTCGCACTGGCGTTGCGACTGGCCAGCGAGGCGGAGGAAGCGCCTGCCGGACTGCTGGCCCTTGCCGGTCATGGCCGGCTGGCACCGGCATTGGCGGTGATGTTCAATGAACCGGCCCATCCGTGGTCGCTGCCGGAGCTGGCACGGCTCTGCAACATGTCGCGGGCCACCCTGGTACGCCATTTCCAGGAGAAGTTGGGCCGCTCGGCCAGCGAACTGCTGATGGACATCCGCATGACAGTGGCAGCCAACCAATTGAGTAAAACATCGGCCTCAGTGGGGGCCGTGGCGGACGCGGCCGGTTACCAGTCCGAGGCCGCCTTCCAGCGCGCGTTCAAGCAGCACATGGGCATGACGCCGGCGCGCTGGCGCCGCGAAGCGCACTCACCAAGCTAGGAATGTGTTGGAAGTGGCCGTCATGACGGCATCTTGATGCGGGCGTCTCCCCAGATCACACCAGTTGGCGCGCATGATGGGCGATATGGTCGGCCATGAAGCTCTGGATGAACCAGTAGCTATGGTCATAGCCCTCGTGCCGGCGCAGGGTCAGGTCCTGTCCGGAGCGCGCCGCGGCCTGTGCCAGGTGCTCGGGGCGCAACTGGCTGTCGAGGAACTGGTCCGCCAGGCCCTGGTCGACCAGAATCGGGCCCGGATAAGGCTTCGCGGCCATCAGCAGGCTCGCGTCCCACGCCGCCCAGGCCTGGCGGTCCGGGCCCAGATATGAGGTGAACGCCTTCTCGCCCCAGGGGACCTCGACCGGATGGGCGATCGGTGCGAAGGCGGAGACGGATTGCCAGAGGTCGGGCTGGCGCAGGGCCGAGACCAGTGCGCCATGGCCGCCCATGGAATGGCCGAAGATGCCTTTCCGCCCGGCCAGGACCGGGAAATTCGCCTCGATGAGCGCCGGCAGTTCCCGGTTCACGTAGCTGCCCATCCGGTAGTGCCGGGACCAGGGCTCGGCCGTCGCATCGAGATAGAAGCCCGCACCGGTGCCGAAATCCCAGCTCTCGTCCTCGCCGGGCAGGTTGGCGCCGCGCGGGCTGGTGTCGCAGGCGACGAGCGCCAGCCCATGCTCCGCCGCCAGGCGCTGGGCACCGGCCTTGATGGCGAAGGTCTCCTCGGTGCAGGTCAGGCCGGCCAGGTAATAGAGCGCCGGCACGGGCGCCTTGGCGGCCTGGGGCGGCAGATAGACCGCGAACGCCATGTCGGTACCGGTCGCGTCGGATCGGTGGCTGTAGAAGCCCATCCGACCGCCGAAGCAGCGCTGTTCGCTGCGGGTCGAGAAACTCATCGGGCGGATCCTCGGTGCTGGGGGAACAGGCCGCGATCTTAGCCGCCGGCGCCCGCAGGCGAAAGCGCACGGGCCTTGCGACTTTCGTAGGGTTTGACGGAGGGCGGCAAGCGGCGCACCACTCTTGCCGCCTGCCCGACGAGGTGCCGATGACCGAGTTCGTCGCCATCATCCTGATCTGCATGAATTCGGTCGCTATCGATCAGTGCAACGAGGAGACCGCCGCCGACGTCATGTCGACGGTGGTCGAAAACGAGCTCGGTTGCGCCACCGGCTGGCAGGACGTCGTCGCGCGCTCGCCGCTCGGCAAGGAGGTCGGCACGACGGCCTATGTGCGGACCATCTGCCGCCGCCAGGCGCCGGCTCAGGTGCCACCGAAGAAGTGAGCATCCCCCGGCAGCCTCCGCAGCGATTCCGCCAGTTCGGCCGCGGCGGTGCCGCCCGCGCGCCGCAGGTCGGGCGGGATGGTGAGCGTGTGGATCACTCGGGCCGGGCTGCTGGACAGGAGCAGGATGCGGTCGGCGAGCGAGGCGGCCTCCTCCAGATCATGGGTGACGAGCAGCGCCGATATCGGCCGCCGCCGCCAGGCATCCAGCAGGACCTGGCGGGCCTGGGCCGCCATCGCCTCGTCGAGCGAGACGAAGGGTTCGTCGAGCAGGACCAGGTCGGGATCGATCGCGAAGGCCCGCGCGATCGCCAGCCGGCGGGCCATGCCGACCGACAGTTTCGCGGCGTAGGCATCCCGGTCCGGCCAGAGGCCGAGCGTGCGCAGCAGCGCGTCTCCCACCGCTGGGTCGCTGCCGGACGGTCGTGCCAGCTCCAGATTCTGCCGAACCGTCCGCCACGGCAGCAGGCGCGGGGTCTGGAACACGGTGCCGATGCGTGGCGGTCCAGGCTCGCCCCAGACGAGGTCACCGTCGTAGGCGCGATCGAGGCCGCCGACGATGCGCAGCAGCGTGGTCTTGCCGCAGCCGGACGGGCCGACGATCGCCAGGATCTCGCCCGTGCCGAGCGTGAAGTCGAGCGGCCCCAGCACGGAGCGCTGGGCGAAGCACTTGCGCCGGACCTCGACCGACAGGATCACAGGCGCCACCGGTTGGCATGGCGCTCCAGCGGCTGCATGACGCTCCATTCGAAGCCCTGCATGACCAGGATGAAGGCAAGGGTGTAGGCGAGCAGCCGGGTCACGTCGAACAGCTGGAAATAGACCTGGATGCGGAAGCCGACGCCGCTGCTGCGGCCGAGCAGCTCGACCACCAGGACGATTTTCCAGATCAGCGACAGGCCGTTGCGCGCGGCGGCGAAGACGTAGGGGGTGAGCTGCGGCAGCACGATATGGCGCAGGGCGCGCCAGCGCGTCATGCGGAAGCTCTCGGCCATCTCCAGGAGCTCCGGATCGACGGCGCGCCGGCCCTCGCGGATCGTGACGGCGGTCGCCGGCAGCTTGTTGAGCGCGACGGCGGCGACAGCGGCGACCTCGGTCAGTCCGAACCAGATATAGAGCAGCACGATCAGCACCAGTGCGGGGACGTTTAGCAGCACGGTGAGCCAGCTTTCGAAGAAATGATCGACCGCGCGCGACCGGCCCATGGCAAGGCCGAGCGCGCTGCCGAGCAGCATGGAGAGGGTGAAGGCTGCGGCGACGCGGCCGAGCGTGATGGCGAGGTCGCTGGGCAGGGGGCCGGCCGCGATCTCTTCGCCGAGCGCCCGGAACACGGCAGTCGCCGGCGGCAGCATCCGGCTGTCGAGTAGCCGCGCCGCAAGCTCCCACAGGACGAGCAGCAGCAGCGGCGACAGCACCCGCAGCCAGCCGAACGATCCCTTGTCTGCGCCCGAAGCCACGCTTAGAAAGCCGCGTCCGGCCAGAAGGTGCCGGGCGCGATGGCCTTGGCGGAGCCGACCAGCGCCGGCCCGCCGGTTTCGGCCAGGACCTGGAACAGCTGTGCCGCGGCAGTCTGTTCCGCAGGTCCCCAATGCAGCGGAATGCCCCGACGGTACCAGGTCTTGAGCCGTTCGAGTTCCGCGTCGTCGGCGGCGCCGGTCAGCGGTGCCAGCGTCCGCCATTCGCCATCGTCCGTCGCCAGGATGGCGCGCACCTTTGCGAGCGCGGCCAGGAAGCCTTCGACGGCAGCGCGGTGGTCGGCCGCCCATTTCTCCGAGAAGACATAGCCGACGATCGGCACGGTGGCGGCGATGCCGAGCGCACTTACTGCCGCGTCGATGGTGAGCACCGATCGCATGCCGGCGGCCTCCGCCTTGGCGGCGAAGGGCCAGAACGTCAGCATCGCGTCGAGCCGACCGGCCTTGAGCTGTTCGGCGACCAACGGCGGCGCGCCGAAGCTCTTCTCGACCGCCGCGTCGAGATCGATGCCGTGACGCCGCTGGGCATAGGCCCGGAGGATGAGCCAGCTCTTGTCGAGCGGCGTGCCCGCGATGCCCAACTTGCGCCCGGGCAGGTCGGCGACGCTGCGGATCGGCGAGGCCGCGGGCGCGACCAGCGCGCCGACGGCGTTGGAGAAGGGCACGAAGGTCCAGTCGGCGCCGTCGCTGCGCTGGCGGCTGACCCAGAGCCAGTCGAGTGCCACCATGTCGACCGCGTGCGCCTGGAGGGCAACCTGGGGCGCCTGGGCGGCAGCGAATTCGACCGGCTCGAGGCTCACGCCCTGCGCCTGGTCGAGCCCGTGCCGGCGCATCACGTCCAGTTCCCAGGAAACGGTCCCGAATCGCAGCACGCCGATCCGGAGCGGCGCGGCCGCCGTCCGGGCGACGGGGGCGGCGATCCGGATGGCGACGGGAGCGGCGATGAGGGCGAGCAGCACCGCGCGACGGTCGGACCTCATGGCGGGCGTCTCTCCCCGGTCGGTTCGTTCCGGCAATTCCGGTCGGATGGCATCGCGGAGTCAATCCCGTCCGTCGGCCTGATCGACGAGGATCTGATCCTCCAGCAGAAAGCGCAGGCCGCGGGACCAGGATTCGTCGGTATTGCCCCGGATGTCGACGCTGCCGGCGCGGATCCGCGCACCGGTCGACGCATCCTCGATCTTGAGGTTGATGTTCAGGATCAGGTTGCTGACTTTCTGAACCCAGGTGACCGCCGCCTGCTGCGCGCCGGCCTGCCGGGCCAGCGGCAGTTCGCAGCCGTTGCAGTTGCGCAGCTCCGGCGCCTGGTCGAGGGCCGCCTGCACCGGCGTCAGGTCGACGACCCGGTAGCGGCCGGACCGCGACAAGGCGTCGCGCAGCTGCCGGCCGAGCGCGCGGGTCCGCTCAAGCTCTTCGGGCGTCGAAGGGGCGAGCGAGGTATTGATCAGTTGCACGTCGAACACCGCGATTGGCGTGGCCTGCTCTGCCCGCGCTGAGGCAGCGCAGGAGATTGCGGGGATGATCCAGAGCAGCAGGGCGATGCGCGTCACGGTCAATCTTCTCGCCGACGAGGGCAGGGATCCGACAGGATAAGCCCTTGGCGGATTTCACCCACTAGCCAATAGTTCTATGGCGAAGCGGCCGCGGCGGCGCGCAGTATCGCGACCGAGGACGACCGCAGCCCGCAACGGGCCTGGACCGGGCAAAACACCGGCGGCGTCGGGGGGAGGAAGATGGATGCGGGTTCGGTTCGATCCCCGGACGGCTGTCTTTGCGATTTCGGGATTGGCTTGCCTGGCCACGGCTGAGGCGCAAACGCCGGCGCCCCCGTCGGCGACGGTCGAGATTGCCTATCTGGCGCTGACGGTGACGCGGACCCTGCCGCAGAGCTACCTCGATCAGCCGCCGAGCGACGACGGCGTCCAAGGCGCCCGGCTCGGCTTGGCCGACGACGCGACGACCGGCCGCTTCCTCCACCAGGCCTATCACATGACCGAGGCGATCGAGCCCGACGAGGCGTCGGTGCTGGCCTCGTTCAAGAGCCTGATAGCGGCGGGGCAAAGGCTGATCGTCACCGATCTGCCGGCGCCCGTGCTGCTCAAGATTGCCGATCTGCCCGAGGCAAAGGACGCGACCCTGCTCGATGCGACGGCGGAGGACGACATGCTGCGGGCCGAGGGCTGTCGGGCGAACGTGCTGCATCTGCTGCCGAGCCGCGCCATGCTCGCCGACGCGCTGATGCAATATCTGGCGGTCAAGAAATGGCGGAACATCCTGTTGGTCAGCGGGCCCGACGAAGGCGACAAGGCCTATGCGCAGGCGCTGCGCCACGCGGCCGCCAAGTTCCAGATCCATATCGTCCAGGATAAGCCCTGGACCTACGATCCGGGCGCGCGGCGCACGGACACCGGCCATTATGCGATCGAGGCCGAGGTCGCGCGCTTCACCCAGGGCATCAGCTACGATGTGCTGGTCGTGGCCGACGAGGGCGACAATTTCGGCGACGACCTGTCCTATCGCGCGACCGATCCCCGGCCGGTCGCCGGCACGCAGGGGCTGGTGCCGAGCGCCTGGGCCCGGCCGTTCGAGCAATGGGGCGGAACCCAGTTGCAAAGCCGCTTCCTGAAGCAGGCCGGGCGCTGGATGACCGACCGGGACTATGGTGCCTGGATGGCGGTCCGGGCGGTGGGCGAGGCGGCGGCCCACGGCAATAGCACGGATCCCCAGGCCCTCGGCGCCTTCCTGCACAGCTCGGATTTCGAACTGGCGGCGTTCAAGGGCGCCCGGCTCAGCTTCCGGGCCTGGGACGGGCAATTGCGCCAGCCGGTCCTGCTCGCCGATGCCCGCTCGCTCGTCTCAGTCTCGCCCCAGCCGGGCTTCCTCCACCAATTCTCCGTGCTCGATACGCTCGGGGTCGATCAGCCGGAGTCGTCATGCCACATGAAATGACCAAGCGCTGGCCGTCGCTTTCCAATTTCTCCGTCATTCCCGCGAAGGCGGGAATCCAGAGCAACTTACTCGGTCATAGAGCCTTTGCGCCGACCCTGGACTCCCGCCTTCGCGGGAATGACGGATGGGGATATGGCGGCCTGGCATTCGTGGGCGTGCTGCTCGCGGTGAGCCTCGTCACTTCCCGTCCGGCCCTGGCCGAGCGGCTTCTGGTCTCGAACGAGAAGGACAACACCATCACCGTCGTCGACGGCAAGTCGCTGGCCGTGACCAAGACCGTGCATGTGGGCGCGCGCCCGCGCGGCATCATCCTGTCGAAGGACGGCAAGAGCCTCTACATCTGCACGAGCGACGCGGACCATATCGAGGAGCTCGACCTCGCGAGTCTGACTGTCTCGCGCACGCTGCCGAGCGGCCCCGATCCGGAGACCTTCACCATCAGCCCGGACGGCAAGTTCCTCTACGTTTCGAACGAGAACGACAACATGGTCTCGGTCGTCGACATCGCCGAGGCCCGGATCGCGACCGAGATCCCGGTCGGGGTCGAGCCGGAGGGGATGGGGATCAGCCCGGACGGCAAGACCCTGGTCAATACCTCCGAGACGACCAGCATGGCGCATTTCATTGATACGGCGAGCCACGAGGTCATCGCCAACGTCCTGGTCGACAGCCGCCCACGCGTCGCCAAATGGACGGCCGATGCCGCCCAGGTCTGGGTCTCGTCCGAGGTCGGCGGCTCGGTCTCGGTCATCGACTCAGCGACCCACAAGGTCATCAAGAAGATCCGCTTCGCCATCCCCGGTGTCGCGACGGAATCGATCCAGCCGGTCGGCATCGCTCTCACCAACGATCGCAAGCTCGCCTTCGTGGCGCTGGGGCCCGCCAACCGGGTCGCGGTCGTCGATGCCCAGACCTTCGAGGTCGAGAAATACCTGCTGGTCGGCCAGCGGGTCTGGCAGCTCGCGTTTTCGCCCGACGAGCAGCGGCTCTATACGACCAACGGCGTCAGCAACGACATGTCGGTCATCGACGTGCCGGCCCTCAAGGTGACGAAATCGGTGCCGGTCGGCCGGCTGCCCTGGGGCGTGGTGGTGGCGCCGTGACCGCATGACCGTCATGCAGCTCGAGGTTGGTCCCGATGTCGAGCCCGCGCTTGCCGTCGCCGAGGTCAGCCACGCCTTCGGCCAGCGCAAGGCGCTGGACCAGGTAGGCTTTGCGCTTCGGCCCGGCGATTTCACGGTACTGCTCGGCCTGAACGGCGCCGGCAAGACCACGCTCTTCTCGCTGATCACCGGCCTCTATCATTGCGGGCGCGGCCGCATTTCGGTCTTCGGCCACGACATCAGCCGCGATCCGTCGCCGGCACTCGCGCGTATCGGCGTGGTGTTCCAGCAATCGACGCTCGATCTGGATCTGACGCTCGAGCAGAACCTGTTCTATCACGCGTCGCTCCACGGCATGGCGCGGTCGGCCGCGGCGCCGCGCATCGCCGCCGAGCTTGAGCGGGTCGGGCTCGCGGCCCGCCGCAAGGACCGGGTCCGGCAATTGTCCGGTGGGCAAAGGCGGCGCGTCGAGCTTGCCCGTGCGCTCATCCATGACCCGGCCCTGCTGCTGCTCGACGAGCCCACCGTCGGGCTCGACATGGAAAGCCGCAGCTTCCTGCTGGAGCATGTGCGCCGGCTGTGCGCCGAGCAGCGGCTGGCGGTGCTCTGGGCGACCCATCTCATCGATGAGGCCGGGACCGATGCGCGGGTCATCGTGCTTCATGGCGGCCGGATCCTGGCTGAAGGCCCGGTGCCGACTATTATCGGGGATGCGCCGACGCTCAAGACGGCGTTCGACCGGCTGGTCGCGGCGGCGCCGGCAATCGGGGCGCGGGCATGAGCGGCGTGCCGACGACGGTTGGCGCACGGGCCGGGGCCGGACGGGCCGCCGGACTCGGGCCGGTGCATTACGCCCGCTGCCTCGGCGGCATCGTGCGGCGCGAGGCCTTGCGCTGGATCCATCAGCGCAGCCGCTTCGTCTCGGCACTGGTCCGGCCGCTGGTGTGGCTCGCGATCTTCGCGGCGGGCTTCCGCTTCGTCCTCGGCGTCTCGATCATCCCGCCCTACGAGACCTACATCCCGTACGAGGTCTATATCGCCCCGGGCCTGGTCGCGATGATCCTGCTGTTCCAGGGCATGCAGAGCTCGCTCTCCATGGTCTACGACCGGGAGATGGGCAGCATGCGGCTGCTGATGGTCAGCCCACTGCCGCGCTGGTTCCTGCTGACCGCCAAGCTTGTCGCCGGCGTCATCGTGTCGATCGTCCAGGCCTATATCTTCCTCGCCATCGCCTGGTTCTGGGAGATCGAACCGCCAGTCTGGGGCTATGTCACGGTCCTGCCGGCGCTGGCGCTCGCCGGGCTGATGCTGGGCGCGCTTGGGCTAGTGCTGTCGTCCTTCATCCGCCAGCTCGAGAATTTCGCTGGCGTCATGAATTTCGTGATCTTCCCGATGTTCTTCGCCTCGTCGGCGCTCTATCCGCTGTGGCATGTCAAGGAGGCGAGCCTGACGCTCTACTGGGTGTGCGAGATCAACCCGTTCAGTCATGCGACCGAACTGATCCGCTTCGCGCTCTATGGTCAGGTCGACTGGCTCGCGGCCGGCGTGGTGACGGGGTTCCTGCTGATCTTCATGGTGCTGGCGGTCTACGGCTACGATCCGGGCCGCGGCCTGATCGCGCGGCGTGGCGGTCCCGAATGATAACCGGAGGAAAGACGATGCATCGCTCCGTGCCGGCCATGCTGGTGCTGCTGCTGGCCTTGGGCCGGCCGGCCGAGGCGGCGGTCCCCGGCCAGAATCCCGACTGGCCGTGCCAGCAGCGGTTCGTCCCGGCGCTGACGGCCGGCACCTTCTGGAACGGGCCGCTGCCCGACAAGGCCGACTGGCAAGCCAACCCGCGCGTGGCCGCGCTCGTCGCCGAAACTGCGCCGCGTGAGGTGCCGCGCGACGAAGGGCGCGCCAAGCTCGCCGCCTTCGTCAAACGGTTGAAGCCGGTGGAAAGCCGGACCCTGCCGCCGATGCTGTTCGTCGGCATCGTCGAGGAGACGAACCGCCAGCGCGGCGAGGTCATCGACCATATCGAGGACCTGGCCCGGCGGCAGCGCGAACTGGGCGACCTGGTCGCGAAGATCACGGCCGAACTGCAGGCGATCCCGGCCGATGCCCAGGGCGAGGCGGCCGATCGCCGGGCCGAGATCGTGCAGCGCCGCGACTTCATCATCCGCAGTTTCGAGGAGACCCAGCGCACCATGCGCTATGCCTGCGAGGTGCCGGTCGAACTTGAGGCCCGGCTCGGCGACTATGCGCGCACCCTGCAGGCGGCGCGCTGACCGGGATCAAAAAAATGCCTCCGGCCTATGAGCGACCGGAGGCGAATTGGGGCTGACACCGGGATACGTGCGCCCCACGGGATGCCGGGTAAGGGGAAAAGGCACCCGGCAACGGCATTTCAGGACTTAAGCACGCCCGACGCTTTCGCAATCTGGGTCGAAATGAAGTCCATCAACGGCGGCGACAGGCAGTCGTAGGGTTCAAGGCCGAGTTCCTTCAGCCGCGAGCGCACCGCGCCCTGGTTTGCCGGATCCGCCCCGGATTCGATGATCGACGAGACGAAGGCGGCGAAGGTGGGCGCCGACCAGCCGGTCTGCGGCGAAAGCTCGGTATGGATGAAATCAAACCCGTAGAGCGGATGCTTGGTGTTCTCGATCCGGCCGTACATATGGACACCGCAGCCCTTGCAGGCATGGCGCTGGATGGTGGCCGCAGCATCGACGACGGTGAGTTTGTCCTCGTTCTGGGTGACCGTCAGATTTTCTCGCGGGCAGACGGCGATCATCGCAAACTGGGCGCCGCTCGGCTTCCAGCATTTGGTGCAGCCGCAGACATGGTTATGGGCGCTCTGCCCCTTGATGGTCACGACGACCGGGTTTTGCGTGCATTTGCAGACGAGAGTACCCCCGGCGAAGCCGTCTGCGCCCGGTTTCACCCCTTGGTCGACCGACGGATGGATTGAGGTCACGCTCATTCCAGGTCTCCTCCTCTAGACGTTTTATTTTCCGGTCGGCCTGGCCGGCCTCGTCGATGTCGGCGGCCGCCTTGGTTTTGAGTTCTGCCAGCAGTCAAGGCACTGGGCCGCGCCACCGCGCCCGATCGGCGCCGGAGTTCGGATCGGCCCCAGTCCAATACGGCCATCTTCAACGGCGCGACGATCCGCGCCAATAGTACTTAGGGACAAGGCCTGACCACCCGATGACACGGGTGGCGGCGTCTTCGCCCTTGGTAATTGCCTGCAATCTCGGCTAGAGTCGAATTCTGGGAGCTAGGCCCCGAGAGGCCGATAATGAAGAAGATCGTAATCGCCGACGATCACCCCATGATCCGGGGTGCCTTAGCACTTTCCCTCGCGGCGACGACCGCCTTCGGCAAGATCGAGGTCCTAGAGACGTCGACCCTCGACGAGTTATTGGAACGGCTGGCCGAGACCGGCGAGGCCGATCTCGTGTTGCTCGATCTTCGCATGCCCGGCATCAACGGTTTTGAGGGATTGCTGACCCTGCGGTCACGCTTTCCAAGCACGCCGGTCGTCATCATTTCGGCCCTCGAGGATTCGCACCTGGTCAGCGAGGCCCTGGCGCTCGGTGCGGCGGGCTTCATCCCGAAATCGACGCCGCGCCACGAAATCGTGCGGGCGCTCAATCTCGTCGCCGCCGGCGAGATCTATGTCCCGCCTGACCTGCAGCAACGTTTGACGGCCTCGGCGACGGATCGTGTCGATGCCGAACTGGCGCAGCGCCTGAGTTCCCTCACGCCGCAGCAGCGCAAGGTGCTGCAGCTTCTGGGCACCGGCAAGCTCAACAAGGAAATCGCCTACGAGCTCGACATCGCCGAGACGACGGTCAAGGCTCATGTCTCGAGCATCCTGCACAAGCTGAACGTCTATAGTCGGACCCAGGCGGTCGTCATGGCCGGGCGCCTGCATCTCAGCAGCTTCGCCGATATCGCCGAAGTCTAGGTCCAGTCCGCCAGGCGGCGCCCCGGAATAACGAAGCAAGATTCCGAGAATTTCCTGGTCCAGGATCGTTGCGCCCCATAGCGTCCTGTGAAAGGCTGCTCACGGCATGGTGGTGGGTCGCTTTGACCCAATTGAAGTGCAAACTCCCACGAGTATAGCCGTAGAATTTTCAACTAACCGGAGTCAGAAGGGCGTCCGATTTTTGGCGCCTTCCCGCTTGGGCACTTCCCGACGATTCGTCCGCGCCCTCTGGATGGCCACCCTGCGCCTCACGATCCTTTCATGAAAATCCTTCAGCAGAAGGAATTACATAAGGGAGGGAAGGTCATGAAGCCGAAGTGGCTGCCAATCCTTGCGATTGGAGCGCTCTTCGCCACGGCTGCCGTCCAACCGTGCGAAGCGCGTGTGGTAAAGTTCGTCGTTGAGAACTCGGCGTCCTATCTCGGCGGTGCCAACTGGGGCAATACCGGGCCCTATGTGCTGCTTACGGGGACGGCCTACATGGAGGTTGATCCGCGCGACCCGCATGATCGGGTCATCGTCGATATCGACAATGCGCCGCGCAACGCCAAGGGCCTGGTCGAGTTCAGCACGCCGTTCCTGGTGCTGAAGCCCGCCGACATGTCCCGCGGCAACAACAAGATTTTCTATGCCGTCAACAACCGCGGCAACAGCCTCGAAGGTCTGCTTACGGCGACCACGACGGCCCAGGTCGCCGTCACCGATGCCGGAGCGGCGATGGAGCGGGGCTATACCATCGTCGATGCCGGCTGGGAGGGCGACCTCATCCCGACGGCCAGCCAGCTGGGCGCCAAGCTGCCGATCGCGACGCGCCAGAACGGCAAGCCGATCACCGGCGTGATGCGCTATGAGTATTATGATCGCGCGGATGGCACCTTCACGACGAATCTCGAGGGCACGCCGGGCTTCCAGTCTTATCCGGCGGCCAATACCGACACGTCCCATGCCCTCCTTACCGTCCGCGCGGAGGAGAATGGCAAGCGGGTGCGGATTCCATCGGACCAGTGGGCGTTCGGCACCTGCCCGACCGGCAAGCCGAGCCTCGTCCCCGATGCCGTCGACCTCTGCTATTTCCCCGGCTTCGACAACACCAAGATCTACGAGCTGATCTACGAGGCGAAGAACCCGATCGTGCTGGGCCTGGGCTTCGCCGCGACGCGCGATGTCGCTTCGTTCCTGCGACGTGCAACTTGCGACGACTTCGGCAACCCGAACCCGCTCGGCACGGGCATCCGGCGCGCCTATGCCGCCGGCGGCTCCCAGACCGGTGGTTTCCTGCGCGACTACATCTATCTGGGATTCAACGAGGATGAGCATTACCGCAAGGTATTCGACGGCATCATTCCGTGGATCGCCGGCACCGACCGGGTGTTCATCAATGTCCGCTTCGCCGATCCGAACGCCTATTCGGAGCAGGACCATCAGCACGACTACCTGCAGGACAGCTATCCCCCGTTCACCTACGCGGTGACGACCGATCCGCTGTCCGGCATCCATGATGGCATACTGAAGCGGCCGGGTTCCGATCCGGTGGTGATGCAGGTCGATACGGAAAGCGAGTTCTGGCAGCTCCATGATTCGCTGAACATCGTCAACGGCCTGGGCCGGCCGGTGTCGGTTCCGGACAATGTCCGGCTCTATTTTGTCGGCAATACCGCGCATGGCTTCGTCCGGGGCGGGTTCCTGTCCCCGGTACCGGGAAGCAGCACATTGTGCGCCGATCCGACGCCGGCCAGCGGCATCGGGTGGGAAACGCTCCGCGCCTCGCTCATCAATCTCGATAATTGGGCGGACAAGGGCATCGCACCCCCGCCCAGCAACTATCCGAGCATCACGAACGACACGCTCGTCGGTCTGGTGGAGGGGGCCGCGGCGTTCCCGCATATCCCGGGCTTCAGTTATCCGACGGTCCTCAATACCTATGAGCTGCTGCATTTCGGACCATTCTTCAATTCGCTCGGCGGCGCGCTGACGATCGTGCCGCCTCGGCTGGGGCCGGACTATGTCATCCTGATCCCGAAGACCAACAGGCTCGGCCTGCAGCTTGCCGGCGTGCATTCGATCGACGCCCGCGTGCCTCTGGGCACGAGCACGGGATGGAACATTCGCCAGGCGGCGCATCGGGGGCCGAACCTGTGCAGCCTGACCGGCTCGTACTTTCCGTTCGCGACGACCAAGGCGGAACGCCGGGCCAACGGCGACCCGCGTCCGTCGCTGCAGGAGCTCTACGGCAGCCACGCCGGTTTCGTGGAGGAAGTGAAGGAGGCCGCGCACCAACTCGTGGCAGAGCGGTTCCTGCTGCTCGAGGATGCGAAATCCGACATCGCCGCCGCGGAGGCGAGCGACGTTCTACGCTGATTGACGACCGGCGAGGCGATTGCCAGGACCATTTCCGGGCTTCGCCTCGCCGGCTCCTCATGCCAACAACTGCGCCAGCAGGGCGCGAAGCTTCGCCGGGTTCAAGGGTTTGCGCAGCAGCCACAGGCCGTGCTGCTTGACCAGCGCCTGGACCGTCGGCGTGTGGTTGGCCGTGATGATAATGCCGGGCACCGGCTTGCCCAGCATCTGGCGGATCCGGCAGATCTCGGTGATCCCCGTCGTGCCATCATCCAGGTGATAGTCGGCGATCACCAGGTCCGGCGGCTGCGGCAGTTCCGCCAGCAGGTCGATCGCCTCGGCACCCGAAGCGGCAACCGCCGCCGTGCAGCCCCAGCCTTCCAGCATCGCGTGCATGCCGGCGAGGATGCTGCGCTGATCGTCGACCACCAAGAGCACCGGATTGGCGAAGTCGCCGAGTGCCGGATAATGCGGCGACCGGCTCTTGGTCGCCGGCTGCTTGTGGCCGACCGGGACGGTCACGGAGAAGACGGAGCCCTTCCCGAGCACCGAGCGGACATCGATGGGTAGATCGAGCGTCTTCGCCGCGCGCTTGACGATCGCCAGGCCCAGGCCGATGCCGCGGTCATGGCCACCGGCATCGAGCTGACGGAACTCTTCGAAAATCTCGTCGAACTTGTCGGACGGAATGCCGGAGCCGGTATCCCAGACCTCGATCCTGAGGCCGCTGCCGCGGCGCCGGCAACCGAGCAGGACCCGGCCCCCGCGCGTGTAGCGAATGGCGTTCGAGAGGAAGTTCTGGACGATGCTGCGCAGGAGCCGGATGTCGCTGTGCACGACCGCGCGCGACGGCACGTGGCGGAGGGCCAGGCCACGATCCCCGGCCAGCGCCTGATGCTCGGTCACGAGCGGGCCGAGCAGGCTCGCGATCGGGAAATCGACCAGTTCCGGGGAGACTGCACCGGCATCGAGCTTCGAGATGTCGAGCAGGGCGGCCAGCAGGTCCTCAACCGCGCTCAGCGAAATCTCGATATTGTTGATCAGCCCGCGATTGGGCTTCGGATGATCGAGATCGGCCAGGGCGGAGACGAACAGGCGGGCGGCGTTGAGCGGCTGCAGCAGGTCATGGCTCGCGGCGGCCAGGAACCGTGTCTTGCCGAGATTGGCCTGTTCCGCTTCGCTCTTGGCAATCTGCAGCGCCTTCTCGATCTTCCGCCGGTCGGCGATCTCGTGCTTCAGCTGGACATTGAGACGGGTGAGGGCGGCGGTCCGCTCGGCGACGCGGCGCTCCAGCGTCTCGTTCGCCTCTTTGATCGCCGCATCGGTCCGGCGCCGCTCGGTGATGTCCTGCATCAGCGTGAAGAAACCCAGGCTCTGCCGCTGGTCGCCCAGATGGGGCACGAAGCTCACATGGCCGTAGCGCGGCTGCTGCGCGCCCGACGGAGTCAGTTCAACCTCGAAATCGACCACCTCGCCGGCCAGCGCCCGATCGACGAAATCCTTGCGCCGGTCATAGAGCTCCGGCGTCAGCAGATCGCCCATCTTGCGCCCCAGGATGTCCTCGACCGGCCGCTCCAGCCATTGCCGATAGGGCTCATTGACGAACTGGTAGCGCTCTTCGGCATCGACATAAGCGATGAGCGCCGGCATGGCGTCGGTGACCAGGCGGATCCGGCGCTCGCCATCGCGCAGCGCCTCCTCGGTCCGCCGGCGTCGGGTGACGTCGGTGAAGGTCAGCACGAAGCCGCCGTCGGGCATCGGGTTGCGCTCGATATAAAGGATGCGGCCGCTGTGCCAGGTCTGCTCGAACCCGAGGGGCAGGGCGCCGTCCTCGGGATTGAGGAAGCCGTGGAGCGCAATGCCGTGCTCGCCCAGCGAGCGATTGAAAGCGCGCAGATCGTCGAAGCCGGCGCCGCGCGCGACGCAGGCGGGCGACAGGTCGAGCAGGCGCACGAACTCATTATTCCACGCGACCAGCGTCAGCTGCCGGTCATAGACGGCGACGCCCTGGGAGATGTTGTCGAGCGTCGCCTGCAGCAGGTTGGTCTTCTGCGCAAGCTCGGCCTCGCGCTGCTGGGTCTCCGCGCGCTTCAGGTTGGTGATGTCGGTGTAGATGCCGACGACGCCGCCGTCCCGGGTCCGCTTCTCGTTGACCTGCATCCAGCGCCCGTCGCTCAGCGCATGGACCGAGGGGCCATGGCTGTCCGCATGCTGCTGCATCCGCCGGTCGATCCAGCCCTCGGGATCGCGATAGGCGTCGAGCACGCATTTGTGGCGGATGGCGAGATGCACGATCTCGGCGAACAGCATGCCGGTATGGATGCGGTCGACCATGCCCGGCCAGAAGGTGAGGTAGCGCTGGTTGAACAGGACGAGCCGGTCCGTGGCGTCGAACAGGGCGAAGCCCTCGCTGATCGATTCGATTGCCGCGAGCAGGCGCAGCCGGGCGGTCTCGGCCTGTTCCTGGGCTCGGGCAGCATGGTGATAAGACTGCTCGAGATCGGCCAGCGTCTGCTCCAGCGCCAAGGTGCGGGCGCGGATCTGGGCTTCGAGCACGATCGCGGTCTGGAACAGCGAGAAGGCCGAGCCCTGGCCATCCATGCTGCGCTCGACCCGGTCGATCAGCACGCGGTTGATCCGTTCCAGCTTGGCGACCTTGCGTTCCAGTGCGGCGACGCGCTCGTCCACCGCGGCGGGCGGTTCCAGCGTGGTCACGGTGCACCGATGATGACGCCGGTGAAGGTCTGGTTCACGTGCATCGACATGTATTGTTCGCCATAGGTGCAGAAGCCCACGACATTCTGTTCGACGAAGAGCGCCGACACGGCGGATTTCAGCTGACGCTCTTCGATCTCCAGATTGCGGAGCACGCAATCGCAGCCGATGATCAGGTCCGGTGGGCCGACCTCCTTGCGCAGGCGGCGGAACAGCCCCTTCAGATCCTCCAGGATATCGACGCCCTTCGCCACCGTCAGCACGATGCCCTCGTCGATGGCGCAGAGGAAGGTCAGGCTGCTGTCCGGGTTGACCTTCTGAATGGCGCGGACGTGATACTGGCCGCCGACCCGGACCATGACCGGATGGGCGGCGAAGATCCGCGGCGACAGCGGCTTGCCGGCCAGCCCGACCAGCCGGGCATATTCCGCCGCGGCCGGCTCGGCATTGATTTCATAGACCCGGCGCTGGTCGAGATCGGCGCCGGTCACCACCATTTTGCAGTCCGTCGGCACGAAATGCTCGGTCTTGAACACGGCGAAGCGCCGGCGCGTCGTGATTAGCAGCAGCACGGCCGCGTCGTCGACGAAGCGGCCTTCATAGAACACATAGGAGCGGTTGAAATTCATGCCGTCGCCGGCCGACCCGCCGACGAGCGGCGTGCCGTTCAGCGTGTTGCCGATGGCACTCACCAACTGCTCTTCGCGCACCGACATGCCGTCGACCAGCAGCAGGGCGAAGCTCTTGCCCAACGGCAGCGGACCATCGTGCAGGTGCGCCGCCTGGGTCGCCATGGCGCTCCGTGTCTGGTCGATCGTGTTGGCGGTGTTGAAGTCCTTGAGGTCTTGGATGAGGGTCGAGGCGACGGCGAAATCCCCGGCCGGAAAACCGATCCCGCTCAGGCCGCCGCTGATGTAGCCGAACGGCGTGATCTCGCCCGCCGTGGTGCAGCCGAAGACGCTGGTGTCACCGAAGTGATGGCGGATGGCGGCGGCGACTTCCGACAGATCATATTGCGGCGAACAGAAGATCAGCGCGAAGGCCAGGTCGGGGCCGCCGATCTGTCGATGCAGTTCGCCTACTGCCGACCAAGGCTCGGCAGCATCGGAGCCGCCTCTTCGCAACTGCGTTGTTGGCATCGGTCGTTCTACCCCCGCTGACCGATCTGACGTCGGGACCGGCGGATTGGCAAGCCATCCGACGGCGCCGACAGGTCGGTGGCGTTTCGAATGGCGGCCGCGCCCGTCGTTTGAAAGCACCTACAACTCAGCATTCAAAGCTGCTGGCTCCTCGACAATGCTTCTTTAGTCGTATTGCATGGGGTGACGAAGGCCGTCTGAATACCCATCTGAGGAAACAGAGGCTCATCGATCGCGTCCGTTCGAGAGCGGCCGCGCGTTTCGCGAAGATCCCGAGAACTCAGTCAACGGAGGAAAACGAGATGACGTGGAAGACCCCGACCATTGTCGAGATCGCCCTCGGTGCCGAGATCAACTGCTACGCCTGCGCCGAGTTGAAGTAACGCGCGAAGCCGGGACGCGGCGGCCTCAAGGCCGCCGTCCCTAGGAACCGCAGGATGTTCGCTGTCGTCCTTGGTGCGGCGGCCGGGGGAGGGTTCCCACAGTGGAACTCCCACGCGCCGGCCTGTCGGCGTGCCCGGGACGGCGATCGGTCGGCCCGGCCGGCGACCCAGGCGTCGATCGCCGTGAGCTTGGATGGCCGGGCGTGGATCCTGCTCAATGCGTCGCCGGACCTGCGGCAGCAGATCGAGGCGACCCCCTGCCTGTACCCGCGTGAGGGCTTGCGCTCCTCGCCGATCCTGGGCGTGGCGCTCACGGGCGGCGACGTCGACGCCATCGCCGGGCTGCTGACGCTCAGGGAACGCCAACCCTTCACCATCTTCGGCACGAAGCGGATCCAGGACGTGCTCGATGCCAATCCGATCTTCGAGGTGCTGGCCCGCGATCTGGTGGTGCGCCGGGCGGTGCCGCTGGACGAGCCGGTGATTGTGGCCGAGACGGCGGACGGTGCGCGACGGCTGACGCTCGAATTCTTCGCCGTGCCCGGCAAGGTGCCGCTCTATCTAGAGCAGCCGGGGACCGCGCCGCTGATCGTCGAGGGCGAAGAGACAGTCGGGATCGCGGTCGGCGACGGCCGGCGCCGGCTGTTCTTCATCCCCGGCTGCGCCGCCATGACCGATGCGCTGGCCCGCCGGCTCGCCGGCGCCGACGTCGTCTTCTTCGACGGCACGCTGTGGACCGACGACGAGATGATCCGGGCTGGCCTCGGCGCCAAAACCGGCGCGCGGATGGGGCATATGAGCATCGATGGCCCGGCCGGCACGCTGGCCGCCTTCCGCTCGCTCGACGTTGGCCGCAAGATCCTGATCCATATCAATAACTCCAACCCGGTCCTGCTCAGCGATTCGCCGGAGCGCGCGATCGTCGAGGCGGCCGGATGGGATGTTGCCTATGACGGAATGGAAGTGACGCCATGACGGTCAGCCTGCTCTCGCCGGACGCGCTCGAAGCGGCCCTGAGGAAGATCGGGGCGGAGCGCTACCACAATCTGCATCCGTTCCATCGGCTGCTGCATGGCGGCGAACTCGATCGCGGCCAGGTCCAGGCCTGGGCGCTCAATCGCTATTACTACCAGAGCCGGATCCCGATGAAGGATGCGAGCCTGCTCGCCCGCCTGCCGACCGCCGACCTGCGGCGGATCTGGCGCAACCGGCTGGAGGATCACGACGGGACTGCGCCCGGCACCGGTGGCGTCGCGCGCTGGCTGAAGCTGGCGGAGGGGGTCGGGCTCGATCCGGTCTATGTCGAATCGACCGCTGGCATCCTGGCCGGCACGCGCTTCGCCGTCGATGCTTATGTGGCCTTCGTGCGTGACCGCAGCATCCTGGAGGCGATCGCCTCGTCGCTGACCGAGCTGTTCTCGCCGACCATCATTGCCGAACGCGTCTCGGGCATGCTGGCCCATTACCCATTCGTGACGCCGGAGACGCTCGCCTACTTCACGCCGCGCCTGACCCAGGCGCCGCGCGATGCCGATTTCGCGCTTTCCTATGTGCGCGAGCATGCCGTCACGGTCGAGCAGCAGCAGGCGGTGCTGTCGGCCCTCAGCTTCAAGTGCGACGTGCTCTGGTCGCAGCTGGACGCACTGCATTTCGCCTATGTCGAACCGGGCTTCATCCCGCCCGGCGCCTTCGTCCCGGACAGCCGGCGATGACCGGGCCGATCGGTGACGAGACGGTGCCGACGCTCGGCCGTGGCGTGAAGTTCCGCTTCGACGACGTCCGGCAGAGCTGGGTGCTGCTCGCTCCCGAACGGCTGTTCGTGCCGGACGAGCAGGCAGTCGAGATCCTGAAGCTGGTGGATGGGGTCCGCAGCCTGGGCGCCATCGTCGATGACCTGGCGGAGCGATTCAAGGCGCCGCGCGAGCTGATCCAGCGCGATGTCTCGGCCATGCTGGGCGATCTCGCCGACAAGGGAGCGATCCGCCTATGAGCGCCCCCGCGCCGCCGATGGGCCTGTTGGCGGAGGTGACCCACCGCTGTCCGCTGCAATGCCCCTATTGCTCGAACCCGCTCGAGCTTGAGCGCGCCGCGGGCGAACTCGACACGGCGACGTGGCTGCGCGTGCTCGGCGAGGCCGCTGATCTGGGCGTGCTGCAGGTGCATTTCTCCGGCGGCGAGCCGACCGCCCGGCGCGATCTGCCCGATCTGGTACGGCGCGCGGCGGAGCGGCAGCTCTACAGCAATCTCATCACCTCGGGCGTGCTGCTCGACGAGCGCCTGCTCGCCGAGCTGGTCGAGGCCGGTCTCGATCATGTCCAGCTGAGCTTCCAGGATGTCGAGACCGCCAACGCCGAGCGGATCGGTGGCCTCGTCGGCGCCCAGGCCAAGAAGCGCGCGGCGGCCGCCATGGTCCAGCAGGCGGCGCTGCCGCTCACGCTGAATTTCGTCATCCATCGCCAGAACATGGAGCATCTGCCCGACATGATCGCGCTGGGAACCGAACTGGGCGCCGAGCGGATCGAGGTTGCCCATGTGCAGTATTACGGCTGGGGGCTGGTCAACCGCGACCGGCTGCTGCCGGGCCGCGAACAGCTGGAGGCGGCAACGGCCGAGGTCGAAGCGGCGCGCATCCGGCTCAAGGGCCGCATGGTCATCGATTATGTCACGCCTGATTACTATGCCCGGCGGCCGAAGGCCTGCATGGGTGGTTGGGGGCGGCGCTTCATCAACGTGACGCCCGCCGGCAAGGCGCTGCCATGCCATGCCGCGGAAACGATCCCCGGGCTCGATTTCCCCTCGGTGCGCGACCAGAGTCTGGCGGCGATCTGGCAATCGGACCCGGCGTTCGAGCGCTACCGCGGCACCGACTGGATGGCCGAGCCTTGTCGGAGCTGCGATCGGCGCGAGGTGGATTGGGGCGGCTGTCGCTGCCAGGCGCTGGCGCTGACCGGCGATGCTGGCAACACCGACCCGGCCTGCGCGCTCTCGCCCCATCATCAGGCGATGCAGGCGGCAATCGCGGCGGCCGATCGGGCGACGGCCTCGGACTTCGTCTATCGCCGCATCGGTGCCGCGCCCAAGGTCGAGGCATGACCGTGCGGCGCCTGGCCGCCGGCTTGGCCGCGGCTTGGCTGCTGGTGATCCCGGCGTTCGCGGCGCCGGCCCCGTTCGCGGTCACCGAGGTGGCGTCCGGCATCTTCGTGCGCCAGGGCGTGCATCAGGATGCGACGGCGGAGAATGACGATGCCATCGCCAATATCGGCTTCATCGTCGGACCGGCGTCGGTCGCGGTGATCGATCCGGGCGGCAGCCTCGACGATGGCGAGCGACTGCGCGCCACGGTCCAGGCCAAGACCGACCGGCCGATCCGTTACGTCGTGATGACCCATGCCCACCCCGACCATATCTTCGGCGGCGTCGCCTTCGTGGCCGACCATCCGGTCTTCGTCGGCCATCAGCGGCTGGCCGGCGTGCTGGTCGAGCGGGGCGAATATTATCGCCGGCGGCTGGCCGAGATCCTGGGCGCCGCTCGGGCTGGCGACTATGAGATGCCGACGCTCCTGGTAACCGACCGGGCCCAGCTCGACCTGGGCGGGCGCATTCTCGATCTCCAGGCCCATGGTGCGGCCCATACCGACAATGACCTCTCCATCCTCGATCGCCAGACCGGGACGCTGTGGGCTGCGGATCTGCTGTTCGTCGATCGAATTCCCGCAATCGACGGTAGCCTCGTCGGCTGGCTCAAGGAGCTGGCGGCGCTGAAGGCGCTGCCGGCGACCCGCGCCGTGCCGGGCCATGGGCCGCCGGTCGTGCCCTGGCCGGCGGCGGCGGCGGACGAGGAGCGCTATTTCAATACGCTCGCGTCCGAGATCCGCGCGCTGCTCGCCAAGGGCGGCGACATCGAAACAGCCGTTGTGCAGGTCGGCCTCGGTGAGCGCGGCAAATGGCAGCTGTTCGACGATTACAACGGGCGTAACGTGACGGTGGCGTTCAAGGAACTCGAGTGGGAGTAGGCCGGGAGGATACGTGATGAGGCGGATCGTCTTGATCGCCGGTTTGGCGGCCCTCGCTACGATCGGCTCGGTCCGGGCCGAGGAGAGCGATGCGGAGCGGCAGGCGCGCTGGCAGGACCTGCGCCATGCAGTGTTCGGCGACCGCAGGGTCGAGGAGGGGGCGGGCATTATCACGCTCGACGCCCCGGACCGCGCGCTCGACGCGGCGCTCGTGCCGGTCACCATCGACCTGGTCGGGCCGGCCAAGGTCAAGGCGGTCTATCTGATGATCGACGAGAACCCGTCGCCGCTGGCCGGCACGTTTCATTTCGGCCCGGCCGCCGACACGCGGGAGCTGCGCACGCGGGTCCGAGTCGACGCCTATACGCTGATGCATGCGGTGGCGGAGACGGAGGACGGCGGGCTGTTCGTCGCGGAGAAGTTCGTCAAGGCAGCCGGCGGCTGCTCGGCGCCTTCGACCAAGGACCAGAAGCTGGCGCTGGAGCGGCTTGGCCAGATGAAGCTGAAACCGGTCGCCGAAGCCTCGCCGTCTCCGGACGCCGACAGGGTCCAGCTGCTGATCAGCCACCCGAATTTCAATGGCATGCAGATGGACCAGCTGACGCGGAACTACACGCCCGCCCGATATATCCAGGATGTCCGGGTGACGCGCGGCGATGCGCTGGTCTTTGAGCTCGAGGCGGATATTTCGCTGAGCGAGGATCCGGCGATCACGTTCGGCCTCACGGGCAAGACGCCGGTGCCGCTGACCGTCGAGGTCCATGACAGCGCCAATGCCACCTTCAAGCAGAGCTTCGAGATCCCGACCAAGGGAACGTGACGTCCACCGACGGCTATTTGCAGCGCAGGTTGACCTCTGCCTGGGCGCGCCGGAGCTTCTCGGTCTCTTCCTTGGCGATCGGCGTGTCGCGGAACATCGCACCGCGCTCGCCCAAGCCGCCCTGCTGCATGCGCAGGATGGTGTCGGCCTTCTCGTAATCGTCGTAGGCCATGAGGTCCGCGATCGTATCGATGCCGCAGGAACATTTGTCGAGCAGCTCGCGCTTGAAGCCGTTGGCCGCGAGGCAGCCGATGACATAGTCGGCCCGGGCGGCAGTCGGGTAATCGTGCTTGGGATGATGCGGCGACTCGGCCCGGGCCGGCGGGGCGACGGCGAGGGCGGCGGCAAGCCCGAGGGTCGACAGGGTGCTACGGCTCACGGCTTTTCTCCGACGAAGGTCAGCCGATTGGCCCAGGCGGGCGCGCCCGCGGCCGGATCGGCCGGCATTTCGGCGGCGAGCTCGGCCAATTGTCCGGGCACCTGATCGGACAGGACGAAATCATAGGTCTTGCCCTGGACGGTCGGCAGACGATCGAAGCGATGGTCGTTGGCGAACGGCTTCAGGGTGATGCGGCGGGCCGGAATGGTCTTGCCGTCGAGCTGGATCGACGTCTCGGACATTTGGGCCTGGTCGATGAAGGCGGTGCGGATGCGATTGCGGAAATAGGCGGCGGCGATGCCGATCTGCTCCTTCATCCCCTCGACGTCATGCTCGAGGAACACCATGAGCAGGGGATTGCCGGAGAAATCGTCGACCGCCGGAAAGAAGGCGTGGTGCGGGCCGGTCAGGAATTCGAAGCTGACGTATTTCGTCCCGTCCGGATGGATCTCGTCGATATGGACCGCGACCCGGTCGGCGAAGGCGGCCGGGCCGGTCTGCTCGAACCGGTAATCGAGCGTCTCCGGATGGGCGATGTTGCTCAAGTGCGGCGTCTCGAACAGCGCGGTCTGTGCCGGGCTGAGCGGCGGCGCGTCGGGCGATCCGGCCTGGGCGGCAGCGGGAAAGAGGGGCAGGGCCCCGATCATCGAAGCGGCGAGCGCGGCCCCGACCCACGGCCGGGCCCGCCGGTCGGACCGACGAGGGAGGCTGGGGTGATCGAGCTGGTGCTGGTCTATTGCATGGTCGCCGATCCCAAGAACTGCCAGGAGCAGCGACCGGTGTTCGAGGAGCCGCTGACAGCGGCCACGTGCCTGATGAATGCCGAGAAAATGGCGATCGAATACATCCGCGAACATCCGGCCTGGCAGCTGTCGGGCTGGCGCTGCGAAAAGGACAAGCCGCCGGAACTGCCGGCCTGACCATCGCCCGGGCATGGTTCGCCCGCTCAATAGAGGACGACGGAGCGGATCGACTCGCCCCGCACCATCAGATCGAAGCCTTCGTTGATGCGCTCGAGCGGCATGGTGTGGGTAATGAGATCGTCGATGTTGATCTTGCGGTCCATGTACCAGTCGACGATCTTCGGCACGTCGGTCCGTCCCCTGGCACCGCCGAAGGCGGAGCCCATCCACACGCGGCCGGTCACCAGCTGGAACGGCCGGGTCGAGATTTCCTGGCCGGCGCCGGCGACGCCGATCACGACGGAGACACCCCAGCCCTTGTGACAGCATTCGAGCGCCTGGCGCATCAGCGTGGTGTTGCCGACGCATTCGAAGCTGTAGTCGGCGCCCCCCTTGGTCAGCTCCACCAGATGAGCGACCAGATCGCCCTGGACCTCCTTCGGATTGACGAAATGGGTCATGCCGAATTTCCGGGCGAGCTCTTCGCGCCCGGGATTGATGTCGACGCCTACGATCATGTCGGCGCCGGCGAGGCGGGCGCCCTGGATGACGTTGAGGCCGATGCCGCCCAGGCCGAACACCACCACGTTGGCACCCGGCTCGACCTTGGCGGTGAAGATGACGGCGCCGATGCCGGTCGTGACGCCGCAGCCGATGTAGCAGACCTTGTCGAACGGCGCGTCGGGCCGAATCTTGGCCAGCGAGATCTCGGGCAGCACGGTGTAATTCGCAAAGGTCGAGCAGCCCATGTAATGGTGGATCGGCTTGCCTTGGAACGAGAAGCGGCTGGTGCCGTCCGGCATCAGGCCCCGGCCTTGGGTCGTGCGGATCTTCTGGCAGAGATTGGTCTTGCGGCTCAGGCAATAGTCGCATTCACGGCATTCGGGCGTATAGAGCGGGATGACGTGGTCGCCCTTCTTCAGGGTCGTCACGCCCGGGCCGACGTCGACCACGATGCCGGCGCCCTCGTGCCCCAGGATGGCGGGGAACAGGCCTTCCGGATCGGCGCCCGACAGCGTGAACTTGTCGGTATGGCAGAGGCCCGTCGCCTTGACCTCGATCAGCACCTCGCCGGCCCGCGGGCCTTCGAGCTGAACCGTCTCGATCGCGAGGGGTTTGCCGGCCTCGAAGGCCACTGCCGCGCGCACGTCCATCGTCTCGATCCTTATCGTTGCATTCGTTCGGATATTTGACCGTCGATCGATCCGAGCGCGCAAGAGGGCGCCGACGATGCCGGTCACGATTTGCTGCGGCGCGGCAGGGTTTGCTGCGGCGCGGTAAATTATTGAGCGATCTGGAAAACTGCTTCCTCGGCGCTATGCGGTGCGGGTTCGGTCGAGCGCCTGCGACTGGGGTACAGGACTAAAGTCGTATCGATCGGGACGGGCGGCGGCATTGACCCCTAGACCCCTCCGCGCAATCGTCACAGTCGGCCAGCGAGCGCAGCTTCGCAAGCAATGGCCATGCGCATCCGCGGCTTCGCCAAAGAAGTCGACCGGGCGACGACAAGATTGGGAGGATACCGTGAACCTGAGAGATTTTTCAGTGTTGGCCTGCTCCGCGCTTGTCTTCGCGGGGCCGGCCCTCGCCAACGACGAGTTGGTGAAGATGGAGCAGGACGCCAACCAATGGGTGATGCCGACCGGTGACTATGCCAATCACCGCTACAGCACGCTGAAGCAGATCAACGCGCAGAACGTCAAGGATATGCACCCGGTCTGGAGCTTCTCGACCGGGGTGCTGCGTGGTCACGAGGGCGGGCCGCTGATCATCGGCAACACCATGTATGTGCATACGCCGTTCCCGAACAAGGTATTCGCCCTCGACCTCAACGACAACGGCAAGATCCTCTGGGTGTACGAGCCGAAGCAGGATCCGAGCGTCATCCCGGTGATGTGCTGCGACACGGTCAACCGCGGCGTGGCCTATGGCGACGGCAAGATCATCCTCGACCAGGCCGACGCCTCTGTCGTGGCGCTCGACGCCAAGACCGGCAAGGAACTGTGGAAGGTCGCGAACGGCGACCCGAAGAAGGGCGAGACCATGACCTCCGCCCCGATGATCGTGAAGGACAAGGTCCTGGTCGGCATCAGCGGCGGTGAATTCGGCGTGCAGGGCCGTCTGACCGCGCTCAATCTCAAGGACGGCACCGTCGCCTGGAAGGCCTACTCGGTCGGCCCGGACGACCAAGTCCTGATCGACCCGGACAAAACCACGAACATGGGCAAGCCGATCGGCAAGGATTCGTCGGTCAGCACCTGGCAGGGCGACCAATGGAAGACCGGCGGCGGGGCGACCTGGGGCTGGTACTCCTACGACCCGAAGCTGAACCTGGTCTATTACGGCTCGGGCAATCCCAGTACCTGGAACCCGGCGCAGCGCCCCGGTGATAATAAATGGTCGATGACCATCTTCGCCCGCAATCCGGATACGGGCATGGCCAAGTGGGTCTACCAGATGACCCCCCACGACGAGTGGGACTACGACGGCATCAACGAGATGATCCTGGCCGACATCCCGGTGAAGGGAAAGCCGACCAAGGCGCTCGTGCATTTCGACCGCAACGGCTACGGCTATACGCTCAACCGCGAGACGGGCGAGCTGCTCGTTGCCGAGAAGTATGATCCGGCGGTCAACTGGGCGACCCATGTCGACATGAAGACCGGCCGTCCGGAGGTCGTGAAGCAGTACAGCACGAATGCGAACGGCGAGGACCACAACACCAAGGGCATCTGCCCGGCGGCCCTCGGGTCGAAGGACCAGCAGCCGGCGTCCTTCTCGCCGCAGACCGGCCTGTTCTACGTGCCGACGAACCACGTCTGCATGGATTACGAGCCGTTCAAGGTCGCCTACACCGCTGGCCAACCCTTCGTCGGTGCGACGCTGTCGATGTTCCCGCCCAAGGGCGAGACCAACCTCGGCAATTTCATCGCCTGGGATGCGGGGCAGGGCAAGATCGTCTGGAGTGACAAGGAGCCGTTCTCGGTCTGGTCCGGCGCTCTCGCCACCGCGGGCGACATCGTGTTCTACGGCACGCTCGAGGGCTATCTGAAGGCGGTCGACATCAAGACCGGCAAGGAGCTCTACAAGTACAAGACCCCGTCGGGCATCATCGGCAACGTCACGACCTACACCCACAAGGGCAAACAATATATCGCCGTGCTCTCGGGCGTGGGCGGCTGGGCCGGCATCGGCATGGCGGCGGGGCTGGTGAATGATACCGATGGCCTCGGTGCCGTCGGCGCCTACAAGAGCCTGTCGAACTATACCCAGTTGGGCGGCGTCCTGACCGTGTTCTCGGTGAACTGACGCCATCGAACCGAACCGGCGCGGCCGTTTCGTCACCACGAGAGTGGGAACGGAACGGCCGCTTGCGCGGGCGCATCATCCATCACTCATCCAAACCGATGCAGCCTGCCAGCGCCTGCCACCAATCGGCGGCAGGGGGGCGGCGAAGGGAGCCGATTAATGGGTAAAGGTCTGCCGTTGGGCGTTTGTGCTTTCCTGCTCCTCATCATTGCAGCGACTTTCCCTCCGACGGCGACACGCGCCGCAGACGAACCGAAACCCTACAAGATCGAGAATGGCCGGGTGGACCAGGGGACCTACAACGGCTATCGCCGCTACGGCGAATCCTGCCTGCGCTGCCACGGGCCCGATGGTGCCGGCAGTTCCTATGCGCCGGACCTCACGGAGTCGCTGAAGCACCTCGACCATGATCAGTTCGGCGAAGTCGTGATCAACGGCCGCCAGAACGTCACGACCTCGAACACCAACGTCATGCCGGCCTTCGGCACGGCGGAGGATGTGGTGAATTATCTCGACGACATCTATGCCTATCTGAAGGCGCGATCGGATGGTGCCCTCGGCCGAGGTCGGCCGAAGCGGGTCGGCGATGATTAGGACGGCGCTCCTGGCCGGTGTCGTCTGTCTTGCCGGCCTCGCGGGAGCCGCGGCGGCGCAGACCACGGTCGAACTGGTGTCGCGGACCGGGCTCAGGGTGTGCGCCGATCCTAATGATCTGCCGTTCTCCAACGACAAGCGCGAAGGATTCGAGAACAAGATTGCCGAGATCATCGGCCAGGAACTGAATCTCCCGGTCAGCTACGTCTGGTTTCCGCAGGTCGTTGGCTTCGTGCGCAATACGCTGCGAGCCCGGCAGTGCGATCTGGTCATGGGCACGGTCAGCGGCGACAGCCTCATGGACAATACCAATGCCTATTATCATTCGGGCTACATGATCGTGTCCCGGGTCGAGGATGGCATCAGTGCCACCGGCCTGGGCGATCCGGCGCTGGCCGACAAGCGGATCGGCCTGGTCGCGGCCACGCCGCCGACCGACCTGCTGCTGCGCCACGGGCTGATGCCCCACGTCACCTCCTATGCGCTCGCCGTCGACACCCGCTATGAGTCGCCGGCGCGGGCGATGATCCAGGACATCCTCGACAAGAAGATCGATGTCGGCCTGCTGTGGGGGCCGATCGCCGGCTATTACATCAAGCACGATTCCCTGCCGCTGAAGGCGGCGTTCCTCGACAGCGAGCCGGATTCGACCCGGCTCGATTTCCGGATCGCGATGGGCGTGCGCGGGGGCGAGCCCGAGTGGCGCCGCCGGATCAACGGTGCCCTGGAGAAGCATCGGGCCGAGGTCGCCCAGATCCTCGACAGCTATGGCATCCCGCAGCTTGACGAGCAGGGACGCCCGGTGAGCGGCCCTCAGAAGCCATGAGGACCGTGGCGCTCGGCATGATCGCGGCCGCGACGCTGGTGGCACCGGGGCCGGCCGTCGCCGGCGTGCCGGAGCCCGAGGGCTATCGGCTCGACGATTATCGCGCGCCGGTCCCGGACACGGTCGCAGGTGGGCGGGTGGTCCATACCAAGGGGCTGCAGGCGTTGATCCGCCACGGCCGTGTCCTGCTGATCGATGTGCTGCCGGCACCGCGCCGGCCCGAGGGCATGCGGCCCGACCAGCCGTGGATGCCGGTGCTGCGTCGGAATATTCCGGGCAGCCTGTGGTTGCCGGACGTGGGGCGGGGCGCGCTCGCCCCGGAACTCGACCAATGGTTCCGGGACAGCCTCGCCCGGACAATGGACGGGGACAAGGCTCGACCGATGGTCTTCTATTGCCTCAGCCGCTGCTGGATGGGCTGGAACGCGGCGAAGCGGGCAGCCAGTTACGGCTATCGCCGCGTCTTTTGGTACCCGGACGGCACCGACGGCTGGGCCGACGCCGGATTGCCTCTTGCCGAAGCCCGGCCGGAGCCTCACCCTCAAGGGCCTGACGGGCAATGATTTTCATCGAACGCACCCAAGAATGAGGAATGACGATGCGCTGGATGGGATACCTGGTCGCGATCGCGGCCACCTTCACGATGGGGACCGCCTGGGCCGATGGCGATGCTGCCGCTGGCAAGGATGTCTTCAAGAAGTGCGCGCTGTGCCACTCGCCAGACGCCGGCGTTAACAAGATCGGGCCGAGCCTCCACGGCATCATCGGCCGGCATTCGGCCAGCATCGAGAATTTCAATTATTCTCCGGCGATGAAGTCGGCCGACAAGGTGTGGGATGAGGCGACGTTGGGCACCTATCTCACCGATCCGAAGGCGTTGGTGCCGGGGACCAAGATGGTCTTTCCAGGCCTCAAGGACGAGAAGGACCGTCAGAACGTCATCGCCTATCTCGCGACGCTGAAATGACATCTGGGCGGGGAGCGGCCTTAAGATGAGCACACATCATTTCATGGTCCTGTCCGACCCGGTCGCGGGCCAGGACGCGGCCTACAACGACTGGTACGACAATCGCCATCTGGCGGACGTCCTCAAGGTCGACGGCTTTGTCTCCGCCCAGCGCTTTCGCCTCAGCCATCAGACCCCGCCGGCCGGCATACCGGCCTCCGGCTATCTCGCGATTTACGAGATCGAGACGGACGATGTCGATGCGACCCTGGCCGCCCTCATGGCCCGGCTCGGGACGGAGGTGATGCCGGTCACTCCCGCCATCGACACCCAGCGGCTCAATATGTTCGTGGCGACGGCACTCGCCCCGGTCAAGCGGCGCGCATAGCGTCGGAACCGGTCCCGGCACTCGGCGGTTTCAACAGGCTGTTGGAGATCGCAAATGAGCCGATGCCGTGGCACCGCGCGACACGCCCGCTGACCGGGCGGTTCTGGAAACCGATATTCCCGCCCGGCTCGATCGGCTGGCGTGGGGCCGTTTCCATACCCTGGTCATCTCCGCGCTCGGCATCACCTGGGTCCTGGACGGGCTGGAGGTCACCCTGGCCGGGTCGGTCTCCGGCGCGCTGCAGGCCAGCCCGCGGCTGCATCTCAGCGACCAGGACATTGGCCTCGCGGCCAGCGCCTATCTGATCGGCGCGGTCGGCGGCGCGCTCTATTTCGGCTGGTTGACCGACCGGCTGGGACGCAAGCGCCTGTTCAACATCACCCTGCTGCTCTATCTCGTCTCGACGCTGCTGAGCGCCTGCGCGGTCGATTTCTGGACGTTCGCGCTGTTTCGCGCCCTGACCGGCGCCGGCATCGGCGGCGAATATGCGGCGATCAATTCGGCCATCCAGGAACTGATCCCGGCGCGCCTGCGCGGCCGGACCGACCTGCTGGTCAACGGCAGCTTCTGGCTGGGGGCGGCCGCCGGTTCCGGCGGGGCCGTCTGGCTGCTGCAGCCGGGCCTGCTGCCGGCGGACGTCGGCTGGCGGCTCGCCTTCGGCATCGGCGCGGTCTTGGGGCTGATCGTGCTCGTCCTGCGCAATTGGGTGCCCGAGAGCCCACGCTGGCTGATGACCAAGGGACGCCTCGGCGAGGCGCACGAGATCCTCGGCGGCATCGAAGCGCGCTGCGGCGCGGAACCGGCGCCGGCCGGCCTGGCAACGATCAGGATCCATGCGCGACCTCGGTCGATCGGCTTTGTCGAGCTCGCCCGCAGCCTGCTCCGCGACCATCCGCGCCGGGTGGCGCTGGGCCTGGTGCTGATGATCGCCCAGGCCTTCTTCTACAACGCGATCTTCTTCACCTATCCGCTGGTGCTCGGGCGCTTCTACCAGGTCCCGGCCGATCGGATCGGGCTCTATATCCTGCCGTTTGCGGCCGGGAATTTCCTCGGGCCGATGCTGCTCGGGCGGCTGTTCGACACGGTCGGCCGCAAGGCGATGATCGCCGGCACCTACGCCGTCTCCGGGCTGCTGCTGATCCTGCTGGCGGCGCTGTTCGTCGCGGATCTGCTCGACGCGACGGGCCAGACGATCGGCTGGAGCGTCATCTTCTTCTTCGCCTCGGCGGCGGCGAGCTCGGCCTATCTGACCGTCGCCGAAAGCTTCCCGCTGGAGATCCGCGCGCTGGTCATCGCGCTGTTCTATGCGATCGGGACCGCCGTGGGCGGTGTCGCCGGTCCGACGCTCTTCGGCTATCTGATCGGCAGCGGCGCGCGCCTGCAGGTCGGCGGCGGCTATGTCTTCGCGGCGGTGCTGATGCTCGTCGCCTCCGGGGTCGAGCTATGGCTCGGCCTCGCATCCGAACGGCGGTCCCTGGAGGAGATCGCACGGCCACTCACCAGGGCCGATTGACCGGCTGCCTTGCGTCGCTTCCGGTTCCCCCTGGAGGCGACTGCTGCTAAATCACGGGCATGAGCTTCCACGTCGCCGCGCTTTATCAATTCGTCGCCTTGCCGGACTGCGAGGTATTGCAAGCACCCGTGCAGCAATTCTGCACGGATCTCGGCCTGACCGGCACCCTGTTGCTGGCGCCGGAGGGCATCAACGGCACGCTTGCGGGGAGCGAAGCGGCGATCGAGGCGCTGATTGCCGAATTGACGGATGGCGCGCTGTTCGGCGGGCGGCTCGATAATTTGGAGCTGAAGCGCTCGACCGCCGCCGAGATGCCGTTCAAGCGGCTCAAGGTGAGGCTGCGGCGCGAGATCGTGACGCTGGGCGTCCCGGCGATCGATCCGACCCGCCAGGTCGGCACCTATGTCGACGCGGCCGACTGGAACGCGTTGCTGGTGACGCCGGATCTGGTGCTGATCGATACGCGCAACGAATTCGAAGTCGCGATGGGCAGTTTCGCCGGTGCGCTCGACCCGAAGACGGAGCGCTTCAGCCAGTTCCGCGATTTCGTCACGCGCGAGCTCGACCCGCGGACCCACAAGAAGGTCGCCATGTTCTGCACCGGCGGCATCCGCTGCGAAAAGGCGAGCGCCTACATGCTGTCCCAGGGGTTCGAGACCGTCTATCACCTCAAGGGCGGCATCCTGAAATATCTGGAACAGGTGCCGGCGGACGAAAGCCTCTGGTCGGGGGATTGCTTCGTGTTCGACGAGCGCGTGGCCCTCGGCCATGGGTTGGTCGAGCGGCAGGACGCCGTGCGCGGACAGCGGGAGGGACAATCCGATGAATGATGCCGAAGCGCTTGGCCGCCGGATCGATGCGCTGGAGATGCGTCTCGCCCACCAGGACGAGATCATCGAGGATCTGAACCAGATCGTCATCGCGCAATGGAAGCAGATCGACCTCCTGACCCACCGGGTCCAGCGCCTGGGCGATCGGCTGGAGGTGGTCAAGGACGCCAGCAGCCTCGGCCCGCAACGCGAGCCGCCGCCGCCCCACTACTAGCCCGCCGCTTTATTGGCCCCGCCGAGGCGCGCTGCGTGATAGCCTCGGTGTAGATGCCGCCCGCGCGGGACGCCGTTACAGGAGATTTCATGAGCTTCAAGCCGAACTACAACCAGCAGCGCGCCGAGCGCAATCGACTGAAGCAGGCCAAGAAGGAAGAGAAGCTGAAGCGTAAGCAGGAAGCTGTGGCCGAGCGCCGAAGCGGCGAAGGTGCCGTCGCCGGCGACGATGAATCCGACGACCAAGCGGAGCCGTCGGCATGATCCGCTCGATCGCCGCACGTTCCAGCCGGGCGCGCTGAGCCATGGCCCGCAAGAAGGCGACGGATAACGCGTTCGTATTTTTCGATGTCGTCTATGAAGACGGCGCCCGCACTTCCAACCGCAAGGTGCCGAGCGGCGAGTTGCTCGGCCTCGACGGTGATCTGCCGGCGCGCACCATCCTCGAGGCCGAGGATGACAAGATCGCGGCAATGTCCGGTCGCCCTCGCGGCCCGATCAAGACGCTCGTCCGCTCGCCCGGCCAATAGGCCGGGACGGCTGCTGCCCTGGATCCGTTCTTAGACCGGGATCCAGGCCTCGGCCAGGATGCGGATTGGCGGCTGGACCGCCAGATGGAATTCGAACTCGATCTGGATCGGCTCGAAATCCGACGTGCCATAGGCGCAATCGAACGCCAGGGCCGATGCGCCGGTGGCGCTCCGCGCGCTGCCGATGATCGCGGCGCCGGTCGGATCCGGCCAACGCGCGAAGACCGGTGACCGACCGTTATGAAGGGCGGCCAGCAGATCGTCGGCCAGTTGTCGGTCATGGTCCAGAATGACGCGGAGCGGTGATCCGACGAGATCGGGCTGTGCGATGGAAGGGATGTCGGCCAGACTCATGTTCGACCCCTCGTTGCAACGACCGCAGGACGGAGCCGATCTCCATCACATCCCTGAACGTCGGCCCTCTTTCGATGGTTCCGTCGTAGACGAGACCATCAGTTGATCAAACAAATTGTTTGACTGACAAACATAACCTGCCTAATTCTTCGTATCTCGGATAGCGCAGGGGCGGCAGGATGCGGACGCAGGTCGGAATTGTCGGGGCGGGGCCGGCGGGGCTGCTGCTGTCGCATCTGCTGCATCTTCAGGGCATTTCCTCCGTGATCGTCGAAGCCCGCAGCCGCCATTATTGCGAGGAGCGGATCCGCGCCGGCGTTCTGGAGCAGGGGACGGTCGACCTGCTGAACGAGGCCGGCGTCGGCGAGCGCATGCGGCGCGAGGGTTTGATGCATCACGGCATCGAGCTGCGCTTTTCCGGCCGCAACCATCGCATCGATTTCGCGGATCTGACGGGCGGTCATGGCGTCACGGTCTATGGCCAGCACGAGGTGGTGAAGGATCTGATCGCCAGACGGCTGGCCGATGGCGGCGATATCCGGTTCGAGGCCAGCGAGGTGTCGGTGCACGACCTCGAGAGCGTGCGGCCGCGGATCCGCTTCCATCATCAGGGGGCGAGCCAGGAGCTCGAGTGCGACTTCATCGCCGGTTGCGACGGGTTCCACGGCGTGTGCCGACCGTCGATCCCGGCATCCCAACTGAAGCTCTACGACCGGGTCTATCCGTTCGCCTGGCTCGGCATTCTGGCGGAGGCGGCGCCGTCCCAGGACGAACTGATCTACGCCAACCATTCCGACGGCTTCGCGCTCTACTCGATGCGCTCGCCGCAGATCACGCGGCTGTACCTGCAATGCCGCCCAGATGAGGATCTGGCCGAATGGTCGGACGATCGGATCTGGAGCGCGCTCCACACCCGCTTGGGCGATGGCGACGGCTGGCGGCTCAACGAAGGGCCGATCCTGCAAAAGAGCGTCACGCCGATGCGCAGCTTCGTGACCGAGCCGATGCGCTATGGCCGGCTGTTCCTGGCGGGCGACGCCGCCCATATCGTGCCGCCGACCGGTGCTAAGGGCATGAATCTGGCGGTCGCCGACATCAAGGTGCTGTCGGCGGCGCTCGACGGCTTCTATCGCCAGGGGGCGGAGGGGGGGCTCGAGCGCTATTCCGAGACCTGCCTGCGGCGGATCTGGCGCATGCAGCGGTTTTCCTGGTGGATGACCTCGATGCTGCATCGCTTCGACGACAAGAGCGAATTCGACCAGCGGGTCCAATTAGCCGAGCTCGAATACATCACAAGTTCGCGAGCAGCGTCCGAAAGCCTCGCCGAAAATTACGTGGGACTGATGCGAGGCTGAGGCTTCGAGCCGGCGCGAGTGGTCAAACTGCGTGGATCGAATGTCTCGCATGTGAGGACGGCTGTGGAACTGGGGCGGGCGCCTCCCACGTGTCATTCGGACGGAACGAAGGCGGCGTCAGGCGCCGCTCCCCCGTCCGGAAGAAGGGTTCCGTCCGATGTCCACCAATCTGTCCGGCCTGCGCAAGGCCGCGGCCACGCTTCTCCTGCTGCTTGCCGTCGGTGTCACTGTCTCGGCCTGCGCCGACATCCGCGCCGATAATACGCCGCACAGCCCGAAATTCAGGGACTTCACGCGCCCTTGAGCATTTCCTGCCGCGTCGCTTTACGAGGAAGGCGGTAGGCCTCGGCGTGATCGTCGTCGGTGCGGTGGACCCGCGTCGGCGGGTGCCGCCGCCAAGTATTGCGTGACGAGCCCTGGCCCGGTGTGCTTCCGAGCCATCGGGACCCGCTCCAATGGTTTCCAGCGCATGAAACTCGCAAGCCGCCGCGCGGACTGCGAGTTTTTGCGTATTTGGGCGATGACGCAGCCGGATGTGCGAAAACGCGCACATGAAATTCGATTGCGAACATTCCCTCCGCGTCCTAAGTGTTAGGGGAACGCGCGAAGGAGGGTTGCCATGGGTGCTGACGAACGGGTTGACCTGCTGATCATCGGCGGGGGCATCAATGGCGCCGGCATTGCGCGCGATGCGGCGGGGCGCGGACTCAAGGTGCTGCTCGTCGAGCAGTCGGACTTGGCGAGTGCCACGTCCTCGGCCAGCACCAAGCTGATCCACGGCGGCCTGCGCTATCTCGAATATGGCGAGTTCCGCCTGGTACGCGAGGCGTTGATCGAGCGCGAGCGTCTGCTGGGTTTGGCGCCGCATATCATCAGGCCGCTCCGCTTCGTGCTGCCCCATCCGCCCGGCCTTCGTCCGGCCTGGATGATCCGGCTCGGCCTGTTCCTTTACGATCATCTGGGCGGGCGGCAGCGCCTGCCGGGATCCCATGCCGTCGATCTCGCCCGCGATCCGCGCGGGGCCGGGCTCGACCCGTCGATCACGCGCGGCTACGTCTATTCGGACTGCTGGGTCGATGATGCGCGGCTGGTCGTGCTCAACGCCCGTGACGCCGCGGAGCATGGCGCGGAAATCCTGACTCGCACCCGGTTCGTCAGCGCCGAAAAGGCCGGGGATCATTGGGTTGCGACCATCGAGGATCTGGCTGGCGGCGGCCGGCGCCGGATCGAGGCGCCGATCATGGTGAATGCGGCCGGCCCCTGGGTCGGTGAGATCCTGCGCGATCGGCTCGGCGATCCGCACGGCAAGTCGCCGCGCCTGGTCAAGGGCAGCCATATCGTCGTGCCGCGCCTGTTCGAGGGCGACCATGCCTTCATCCTGCAGAACCCGGACAAGCGCATCGTCTTCGCCATCCCCTACGAGGGGAAATTCACCCTGGTCGGCACCACCGACATTCCTTACGACGCCGACCCGGCCGCGGTTGCAATCGACCGGGACGAAACAGCCTATCTGGCCGAAACAGTCAGCCGCTATTTCAAGAAGAAGGTCACCCCGGCGGACGTGGTCTGGAGCTATTCCGGCGTCCGGCCGCTCTATGACGACGCGGCCGCGAACGCGTCGGCGGTGACGCGAGACTATGTGCTGGATGTCCAGGGATCCCGAGGCGAGCCGGTGCTGCTGTCGATCTTCGGCGGCAAGATCACCACGTCGCGCCGCCTTGCCGAACATGCGCTGGAAAAACTCGAGCCCTTCCTGCCGCGCCAGACCCGGCCCTGGACCGCGACGGCGCCGTTACCGGGCGGCGATCTGCCGGGCGGCGATTTCGACGCGTTCCTGGCGGCGCTGAGATGCGTCAAGCCGTGGTTGCCGGCGGAACTCGCCCGGCGCCTGGCGCGCGCCTATGGCAGCAGGGTCGATCGGATCTTGGGCGATGCGACCGACATGGCCGGGCTCGGCCGCGATTTCGGCGGCGGCCTCACTGAGGTCGAGGTGACCTATCTGCGCGACCAGGAATGGGCGCGCACGGCCGACGACGTGCTGTGGCGCCGATCGAAGCTCGGCCTGCATGTGCCGCAGGGCACGCGGGCCGCGTTGACGGCCTTCCTGGAGCCTGCCTCAGCCAGCGCGGATATGGGCCAGGAACGAGCCGACCTGGCTTTCGAGCGAACTTGATTCGCGGGCGAGCGTAGCGGCGGCCTCGGCGACCGACGAGGCTTCGAGGCCGGCCTCCGTCGCGGCACCGCTGACCTCGGCGATCGTCGTCGATACAGCCTCGGTGCCACGCGCGGCGCCGTCGACATTGCCGGCGATCTCCCGCGTCGTCGCTTCCTGCTCTTCGACCGCCGCCGCGATCGTCGTGGTGATCTCGTCGATCTTGGCGATGGTGGCGCCGACGCCGCGGATCGCCGCGACCGCCCGGCCGGTGGCGCTCTGGATGGCGCTGACGTGGGCGCCGATCTCGTCGGTCGCCTGGGCGGTCTGCTGGGCCAGCGCCTTCACTTCGCTTGCTACGACCGCAAAGCCCTTGCCGGCGTCGCCGGCGCGGGCCGCCTCGATCGTCGCGTTCAAGGCCAGCAGGTTCGTCTGGCTGGCGATCTGGTGGATGAGGGCGACGACTTCGCCGATCTTCTGGGCGGTTTCGGCCAGTCCGCGCATCTCGGCATTGCCATGCTCGGCCTCTTCGACCGCGCTGCCCGTCGCCCGCGTCGCCGCCGAAACCTGGCGGGCGATTTCGGCGACGGAGCTGGCCATTTCCTCGGTTGCGGCGGCCACCGCCGAGACGCGTTCGGAGGCGAGCGTCGCGTCCGCTTCGACATTGACGGCGCGGTCGCGGGCGACGGACGTCCGGTCGGTCAGCGTCCCCGCGGCCCGGGTCATCTGGCCGGCGGACCGCGAGACGGAAGAAACGACGGCGCCGACCGTCTCCTCGAATTCCTTGGCGAGGTTCATCAGCACCGCGCGGCGGCTCGCCTCGGCATCGCGCCGGCTTCGCTCCTGCTCCTGGCGCAGGCTCTCGGTCTCATGAAGGCCATCCTTGAAGACCTGGACGGTGCGCGCCATCTCGCCGATCTCGTCGCGGCGGGCGAGGCCGGTCACGTCGGCGACGAGATCGCCGCCCGCCAGCCGCGCCATGACCTGGCGCAGGCTTTCGAGCGGGCGGGTTATCTCGTTGCGGATGATCAGCCAGGCGAGCGCCAGGCCCAAGGCGGAGCCGCCGAACGCCAGCAGCATCAGGAGATTGCGGTTGGTCGCGTAATCGCCTTGGGCCTTGGCCACCTCGGCCTGCATCGCCTGGGTGGTCTCGTCGAGCCAGGATCGGGCGGCGGCCTCGGCGGCGTCGAGGGCGGCCTTGCCGCGGGTGGTGGCGATCGACTGCGCCTTGCCGTCGCCGTTCTCGCGGGTCAGGCGGCGCACTTCCTTGTCGACGGCGAGCCATTGATCGAACCCGTCGTCGACTGCGTTCATCTCCTCCATCATCTGGTCGGGCGCCAGGCGCGAGCTGGAGAAGTCGCGGATCTTGTCGCGCAGGTCGGAGATCTGCCCCGCGACCGCGTCCAGCTCCTTTTCCAGCTGGTCGAGGCGCTTGTCGTCGATCTCGGCGACCGTATCCTTTTCCAGGCCATAGAAGCGGTTGAGTGCGGTCAGAAGACGCTGGCCGGTGCTGACCATGCGCTGGACCAAGACATTATGCTCGCTCTCGGCGATCTTGGTTTCCTCATCCACCATGGTCGACACGGTCGCCTCAACCTTGTGGAACGCCTCGGCGCCCTTGGTGGAGGACAGCGCCAGGGCACGGGATTTCGAGTTCAGCTTGGCAAGCCCGCTCATCTCGTCGACGATCGCGCCATACTTGTCGGCCTGATCGAGGAAATCCTTGAGCCTGGCCGACCCGGCGGCACCCGGCAGGGCCTCGAGGCTGGTGCGCAGGGTGGCGAGATTGTCCTTCTCTGCCGCGATCTCGGCGATGGCGGCGGTCTTGCCGGCGTCGGTCCGTTCGATCACCAGATCGCGCGCGGCACGCGACATCTTCACCAGGCCGAGCACGGCGTTCTGGGCCAGCGCCATCTGGCGGACCGGGCCGGCGGACAGGGCTTCGAGCCGGGCATTCTGGGCCGCGAGTTGGCTCAGCGACAGAACGATGACGGCGAGGACGGTGACGACCAGCAGGCCGACCGCGGCACCAATTTTCGCGGAGAGACGTAAGTTGCTGAACACGAACATGGGCGTCCTTCCCCGGGACTGATGATGGGCCATTCTGTCAGGTGGTCAGGCCAATTTGCCGCCTGTATACCGGCTTGGACGCGAACGACGCAAGTTGGTGGGCGGGCTGACTTTTGCGGCTTCAAGGTTGCGGCGAGCGGGGGTAGGGTATGAGCGCGGCTCGAAAGCCGCATGCAGGCGAATGGGGTCCGGCAAGGTCCTGATCCCTCGGCGAAAAGATGCCTGGGACTGTCCGACGCTTTGTCATAAAGAGCCGTTAATGCTGGCGGCCGATTCCTGGTTTTGCGTTCGAGCTTTCGGGGGGCAACAATGACGATTTCGATGGCCAAGGCCGCGACCGGCGCGCTCCTGGGCGCGCTCGCCGCCACGGCAGCGGGCCAGGCTCATGCGGCCGACACGCTCAGGCTCCTGACCTGAGCCGACTACGCGCCCAAGGATGTGGTCGAGGCGTTCACCAAGGAGACCGGGATCACGGTCGAGGTGACGCTGTCGAACAATGAGGAGATGATCTCCAAGCTGCGGGCGACTGGCGGCGCCGGTTTCGATCTGGCGCAGCCGAGCCAGGACCGCATCCTCGGACCGCAGCAGGATTTCCATATCTACAAGCCGCTCGACCTCAGCAAGGTCGAGGTCGCCGAATTCAAGCCGTCCATGCTGGAGGCGACCAAGAAAAACACGACGGTTGCCGGCAAGGTCTATGGCCTGCCCGAGATCTGGGGCAGCGATGGGCTGGTGGTGAATTCCAAGCTCGCCCCGCAGGTCAAGGACTATACCGACCTGTGCAGTGATGCGGTCGCCGGCAAGGTCAGCTATCGCATGAAGCGGTCGACCCTGATCGCCTTCGCCTTTGCTTCGGGCGCCGATCCGTTCGCGGCCTACGGCGACGCCAAGGCCTATCAGGCGCTGATGGACAAGGTCGGGAACAAGCTGGCGGCCTGCAAGAAGGACGTCAAGTTCTACTGGGACGCAAGGACGCGCTGCTGAACGGCATCCGTGCCGGCGAGATCGTCGCCGCGATGGCCTGGGACACGGGCGGCTGGAAACTCAACAGCGAGAACCCGGACATCAAGTTCGTGGCACCGAAGTCGGGTGCGCTCGGCTGGGTCGATACGTTCGCGATCCCGGCCAAGGGCCGCAACGACGCCGCCTACAAGTGGATCAACTTCAACCTGCGTCCGGAGATCGCCGCCAAGGTTGCGGCCTCGGCCGGCAACTTCACTGCCTCGCAGGGCGTAGAAGACAAGATGGACCCGAAGCTCAAGGCCCAGTTCGCCGCCAGCTTCCCGGATGCCGACTTCAAGAACATCAAATGGTATCCGGCGGTGCCGGCGGGGCTCGAGGCGATCGAGGGCAAGGTTCTCGATCGGCTGCAGGCGTCGAACTGATCCAGAGGCGCCAGGGCCCGGAAGTACCGCTTCCGGGCCCTGCTTTCGTCGGACGAGCATGAACAAAGATCTGGACGTCAGCGGCGTCGTGAAGAGCTTCGGCGGGAGCGCCGCGGTTGACGACGTCAGCTTTCACGTGCCCGAGGGCAGCTTCTTTTCGATCCTCGGACCGTCGGGCTGCGGCAAGACCACCCTGATGCGGATGATCGCCGGCTTCATCGAGCCGGACGTGGGCTCGATCGCGGTCGCCGGCCGGTCGATCCTCGGGCTGCCGCCGAACCGGCGGCCGGTCAATATGGTGTTCCAGAACCTGGCCCTGTTCCCGATGATGAATGTCGCGGAGAACATCGCCTACGGCCTGAAATGCCGAGGCGAGACCGGCGGTGCGATTGCGCCGTGGGTCGAGCGCATCCTGGGGCGCGTCGGTCTGGCCGGCTTCGGCGACCGGCGGGTCGATCAATTATCGGGCGGCCAGAAGCAGCGCGTCGCGATCGCCCGCTGCCTGGTGCTGGAGCCGGCCCTGGTGCTGCTCGACGAGCCGCTCGGCGCGCTCGACCTGAAGCTCCGCGAGCATATGAAGATCGAGCTGAAGCAGCTGCAGGCGGAATTCGGCACGACCTTCGCCTACATCACCCACGACCAGTCCGAGGCGCTGGTCATGTCCGACCAGGTCGCGGTCATGGCGCGCGCCCGGTTCGAGCAGGTCGGCACGCCGCGCGACCTCTATTATCGTCCAGCGACGCCGTTCGTCGCCGGCTTCGTCGGCCAGAGCGTACGCTGGAGCGGCCGGGTCGAACAGCGCAGCGGCGGCTGGGTGCTGCTGCGGACGGCCGAGGGCCTGCCCATCGTCGCCGCCTGGGACGGCGCTGGTGCCGATGCGGAACTCTTCGTCCGGCCGGAGGCGACGCAGCTCGCCCGCACCGAGGCTGAGCTGGGCCCGCTCGAAAACCGGTTCCAAGGCAGCCTCACCAGCCTGCTGTTCGACGGCGCCGCGTCGAGCGTGCTGATCGAGGAGCAATCGACCAAGGTCGAGGTGCGCGTGGCCCTACCGCAAAGCGGGCCGATGCAGCGGCTCGCACCGGGCGACACGGTCTGGTTCGGCTGGGCTGGCGAGGCCGGCGCCTGCTTCGCGGTCGGGCCATGAGCGGCGCGACACGGCTCTCGACTTTCCTGCTGTTCTGTCCGGCCCTGCTCTGGCTCGGCCTGCTGATCGTGGCGCCGCTCGTCGACATGGGCGCGCTGTCGGTGAGCGAGCGCGTCTCGTCCGACGAGTTCCGCTACGGTCTCGCCAACTACGCCACCTTTTTCGACGAGCCGGTCTATTGGCAGACCTTCGCCCGCACGGCCGGCTTCGCGGTTATCGTGACGGCGGCGACCCTGTTCGTGGCGTTTCCGGTGGCGCTTTATATCGCCAAGCAGGCGCGGGGCGTGGGGCGGGCGGCGCTGTTCACGCTCAGCCTGCTGCCGTTCTGGGTCAGCGAACTGGTCCGCACGCTCGGCTGGATGAACCTGCTGCGCGAAAGCGGCCTGATCTCGGGCCTGCTACAATGGCTGGGCGTGACTAGCGGCCGGGTCGAGCTGCTCTATAACGACGGGGCCATGCTGGTCGGGCTGGTCTATGGCGGATTGCTGTTCATGCTGATCCCGCTGATCAACGCGCTCGACAGCCTGGACGACCATCTGGTCGAGGCCGGCCTCGACCTCGGCGGCAGCCGCTTCACCGTGATGCGCCGGATCATCATCCCGCATGCCATGCCCGGCATCGTCGCGGGCTCGATCGTCGTATTCATGCTGACGATTGGCAATTTCGCGACGGCGGTGCTGCTGGGCGGCAAGAACAGCCTGTGGTTCACGCGGGCGATCTACGACCAGTTCATCACCCGCTTCGACTGGCCACAGGGTGCTGCCTTCGGCTTCATGCTGCTGGGCCTATCCTCGGTGCTGGTCTGGCTGGGCCTGAAGCTGACCGGGCAGAGCCTGACCCGGAGCCTGCAGCAGTCATGAACCCGACCGGCTTGCGCCTGGCATTCTGGCGGCTCTATGTCGCCATGTTCTACGGCTTCCTGTTCGCGCCACTGGTCGTGGTCGGCGTATTTGCCTTCAACGACAGCCTGTTCCCGTCGCCGCCCTGGAAGGGCTTCACGCTCGGTTGGTTCATCGGCCAGCCGTTCGGCAAGACCGGGGCGCTGGTCGACCCGGACATGCTGGGTGCGGTGCTGACCAGCATCTGGGTCGCCATCCCGGTCGCGGCCCTGTCGGTCGGCGTCGGCACGGCGAACGCCTTCCTGCTCGAACGGCGTCGATTCTGGGGCAAGGCGTTCCTGTCGGTCGCCATGCTCTGGCCGCTCGTCATTCCAGGCGTCATCCTCGGCATCTCGATCCTGGCCTTCGCCAGCCGAATCGCGAACGGGCTTGAGGACCTGGTCGATATCGATCTCGATTTCATGCGACCGGGCCTGCCGCTGGTCGTGCTCGGGCAGGCCTCGTTCATCGTCTCGATCGCGACGCTTATCGTCGGCGCGCGCCTGCGCAAATTCGACCGGAGCCTGGAAGAGGCGGCGCTCGATCTGGGCGCGAGCCGGGGGCGGGTGTTCCGCACCGTGCTGATGCCGTTCCTGCGTCCGGCGCTGGTCGGTGCCTTCCTGATCGCGTTTCTGATGTCGTTCGAGAATTTCAACACGACGCTGATGCTCGTCGGGTCCGATTCTCCGCTGCCGATCTACATGTATGGCCAGATGCGCGAGGGGGCGACGCCGGCGATCAACGCGATCAGCTTGATTCTCGTACTGGCGACCGGCGTCCTGGCCGGCGGCGCAGCGCTTGCTTCGAGCCGTCGGCGCTGATTCGCCCCCGAGTCGCGCCACTGAGCCGGTCCGAAAGCGGCCGAAACCGCTGAATGCGCTCGATAATGGCCTTGTTCCAAGGCGTTTTTGCGCTGAAGGCGTCGGAGCGGGGCCCGACGCCGCCGCGTCGGGATTGCGCCACACTGAGGCATTCTTGCTACGGTCGCTCACGGGATGAAATATGGGATTCTCTGCCGATTGATTTCGGTTCGGCGTCGAGCGTACAACGACGAGCAGACGACCCGGTTTCGTTCCGTGTACCGCGCACTCCGCTACCTTCGACTTGATGTCTAGTAAGCGTGGGCTCGCTGATATTTGGAGAACGACAGTCGATCTCGGCGCTTTCCGTCATTCCCTAGAAGATATCGCAATAGCCCGTGTCAATTTTCGGGAAATCCCTTGTGAAAGGTGGTTGCTAAGTCTTGGCGGCGTGGTAATAGTGCTATTGTGAACAATGGGTGGGTCGCAAGGGCCGGCAAAACACCGGAACACCGATCAATCTCGCACCCAGAACAGTCTGTTGAAAGTCAGGAGATCTCCATGAAGGCCCTCGTTTCCGCTCTCGCCCTGCTGTCGTTCGTCGGCGCTGCCACGGTCCCGGCCGTCGCGTTCGCCCAGGACGCGACCACGAAGACCACCAAGAAGAAGACGACGAAGAAGCACGCCAGCAAGTCCAAGAAGTCGACGAAGAAGGCTGCCACCCAGTCGTAATCGACGGGTCGGTTCTTCCGATCAAACCCCCGGGGCGACGGCCTCGGGGGTTTTTTATTGCCGAAAGTCGGCCGGTCCTGAGAATTGCCCCGCAAGGAACGGATGGGAAAGCCCGCCCGGTGGCCGCAAGATGCGACTGCAGGGTGCGTCCTCGAAGGGACTAATCGGTATGGCTGAATTATGCGCAAAGCTCGATTGGACAGCGCTTCATCGAAGCCTCGATGAACGTGGCTGGGCGACCCAGCCGTTGTTCGAGGGCGCAGAGTGCCTGGCGCTCCAGGCCTTGTGGCAGGTTCCGGGCGCCTTTCGCAAGGAAGTGGTGATGGAGCGCCACGCCTATGGCCAGGGGCGCTACCGCTATTGGAATTACCCTCTGCCGGCCGAGATCGCGACGCTGCGCCAGACGCTCTATGCCGGCTTGCAGCCGCTCGCGGAAGCGTGGCGGCGCCGGTTGGGGCAGGGCGGGCCAGCCTATCCGGCGGAGCATGCGGATTACCTGGCACGCTGTCACCGCGCCGGCCAGACTAAGCCGACCCCGCTTATTCTCGACTACGAGACCGGCGGCTATAATTGCCTGCACCAGGATCTCTACGGCGCCGAGATCTTTCCGATCCAGGCGACCATCCTCCTGTCCCGGCCGCGGGTCGATTTCGACGGCGGCGAATTCGTGCTGGTCGAACAGCGGCCGCGCGCGCAATCGATTCCCGAGGTCGTGCCGCTCGAACAGGGCGAGATGGTCCTGTTCGCGGTCAATCACCGGCCGGTGCCGGGCGCGCGCGGCGACCGTCGCGTAACGCTCCGTCATGGCGTAAGCCGTGTCCGCCGGGGCCATCGCATGGCGATCGGTGTGATCCTGCACGACGCAGAGCGCTAGGAGCATCTTGGCGACGGGAACGCGGCCACCCATAGTCGCGCCATGAGCCGTGATTACCCCAGCCTGCCGATGGTCGGCCTTCTTGCGATCGTCCGGCGTGGCGATCGCTTCCTATTGGTTCGCCGCGCGAAGGAGCCCAATCGCGGCCGCTGGGGCTTTCCGGGTGGCGTCCAGGAACTGGGCGAGACGGTGGTCGATGGTGCGCGGCGGGAACTCGCCGAGGAGACTGGGCTCATCGCCGGCGGCGGCCGTGCGATCACCACGCTCGATGCGATCGATCATGACGAGGCGGGCCGCGTCCGCTACCACTATACGCTGATCGTCGTGCTGATGGCCGAGGTTGCGGGCGAACCGGTCGCTGGCGACGATGCGGCCGAGGTCGGCTGGTTCGGCCTCGCCGATCTGGGTGAGCTTCCGATCATCGCCGCCGTCGAACCGCTGGTGCGCGAGTTGTTGGGCCGAGCCTGACGATCAGGTGGCGGCCCAGGACGCACTGGAACCTTACAGCAGATCGGGTTCTAGATGCCGCGCTGCGCCGCGCGGGCGAACTGGCCTGGCGTGACGCCGAACGCCCCCTTGAAGCGGCGGTTGAGATGGCTCTGGTCGGCGAAGCCGACGGCGGCAGCGACTTCCGCGGCCGGCTCGCCTTCAGCCAGCAGCCGCTTCGCCTCGGCGAGCCGCAGGCGCAGCTGATAGGCATGCGGCGGCAAGCCGTAGCAGCGATGGAACTGACGGCACAGCTGGAACCGGCTCATGCCGGCGATGTCGGCCAGCGCCTGGGTCGCGATCTCTTCGGCCGGGTCGGCGTGCAGCCGCTCACGCACCCGGTCGAGCGCACGTTCGTGGCGGCCCGGCACGCGCGCCTCGGAGGCGGCACCGCCATGGGCGGCGATGCGTCGGACCATGGCAGCAAAGGCGGCCTCCCGCTCGAGCCGTGACGAGGGCAGGGCCAGCGTCGCGTGGGCATGGGCGATGAGCCCGCCCAGCTGTCGATCGGCGAGCACCGGCATCGTGAAGAACGGCAGGGGTGTCCGCCGGTCGGCGACATCCTCCAGCACCCGCCGGATCGCGTCGGGCGTCACATAGAGCATGCGATAGGCGAAGCCATGCTCGTCGCCGGCATGGCCGTCGTGCGGATCGTCGGGATTGAAGGCCATGACCATGCCGGCCGTGCTGGCATGGGTCGCGCCCCGGCAGCGGAACGCTTGGACGCCCCATTCCGTGACGCCGATCGCATAGCCGTCGTGGGCGTGGCGTTCATAGACATGGCGTCGCATCCGGGCACGCAGCAACTCGACGCCCGGTTCCGGGGCGGTCGCATATTCGGTCCAATCGGCGACGAACTCTCCAGTCACGGCGTGCTCCGGTCGGCAACCGGGTACAAGCGGGCGCCGACGGTCGAGGATAGCATCAGTTTCGATTCAGCCAAGGACGACGAGGCGACTTGAATGCGATTCGACACCAAGATAGCCGTGGCCCTGCGGGCCGACCTGCCGGTCTGGCAGAAACTCAACATCACCGCCTTCACCGTCAGCGGCATTGCCGGTACCGATCCGGCGACGGTCGGCGAGCCCTACGAGGATGCCTCGGGCCAGACCTATCTGCCGATGTTCCGCCAGCCGGTGCTGGTCTTCGCCGGCGAGGCGGCCGACCTGCGGCGCGCCTATGAACGCGCGATGGAGCGGGGCGTCCGTCTTTCGATCTTCACCGAGGAGCTGTTCGCGACCGGCCATGACGAGGCCAACCGAGCGGCGGTCAAGGCCGTGCCGAGCACCGAGCTGAACCTGGTCGGGCTGGCGATGCGCGGCGAGCGCAAGGAGGTCGACAAGATCCTGAAGGGCCTGACTCTGCACGGCTGACGGACGGCACTCGGACGGGTTGGCTCAGCCGGGCTCTTCGACCACCGGCAATGACTTGCCGTCGATGAGGCTGATTTCGAGGGCAAGCGGATCCAGCCCTTCGACGCAACCGAGATTGACGCGGTAGCCGTCCTTGGCGTTCTCGCCGTCGCCGATATAGGTAAAAATACCGCAGGTCTTGCAGAAGTAGTTGCTCAGGACCTTCTCGTTCCAAAGGTACACGCCCAGGTCGCGCGGATCGTGGTGCGGTGTGAATTCGGCGGCCGGAATGTAGGTCGGTGACAGGACCGCGCCTCTGCGGAGGCAGAGGGAGCAGTCGCAGCGTTTGCCGGTCCTAATCTCGGGACTGCGGAACGAGAAGCGGACGCGTCCGCAATGGCACCGACCTTTGTACTCCATGATCTCACCCCCGGTGCGAGACTTGGCTATCGAAAGGTGCGGCTAGCGGATCAGGTTCTGGCCTCGAGGCGGGCCCGGTCGAGGAACAGGTCGAGGCTGCGCTGGACCGCGTCGCGGCGGAGCCCATGGGTGATGAACACGAGCCGGCTGTTGCGCGCGGCGCCCGGCGGCCAGCCGGCGAGCTGGCTTGGCGGGTGGAACAGGTGCTGGACCCCATGAACCACGACCGGCTTGTCATTGCCGACGATGTCGAGGATGCCCTTCACGCGCAGGATCTTCTCGCCCGAGATCGACACCAGCCGGTCGAGCGCCTCGGCAATGGCATCCCACGGCAGTGGTTCGGCATAGGCCAGGCAGAAGCTCTCGATGCCATCGTGACGGTGATGGCCGTGATCGTGGTCATGATGGTCATGGCCGTGATGGTCATGGTGATCAGGCCCGCCCGCATAGGCATCGGCGGCCAGCCAGGCTTCGAGCCGGTCGCCGCGCGCGTCGAGCGCCATGCCGAACAGCTGGTCCGGATCGACCGCGCCGTGGCTCGCCTCGATCGGAACGGCGGCTGGATTGATCTCCTTCAGCCGGGCGCGGATGCGCGCGATCATCTCCGGCTTGGCGATGTCGGTCTTCGTCAGCACGATCCGGTCGGCGACGGCTGCCTGCTTTACCGCCTCGCGATGCACGTCCATCTCGGCATCGGCATTGACCGCGTCGATCGTAGTGACCACGCCTTCCAGGCGATAGCGCGCCGCCGTCATCGGCTCCACGATCAGCGTGTGCAGCAGCGGCGCCGGATCGGCGAGGCCGGTCGTCTCGACGATGACGCGGTCGAACTCGGGGATCTGGCCCTTGACCCGCTTCAGGAACAGCTCCTTGAGCGTGTCGGCGAGATCGCTGCGCAGCGTGCAGCAGACGCAGCCGCTCTCGAGCAGCGCCACCGTTTCGTCGCCGGTCCGGATCAGTTCATGATCGAGGCCGACTTCACCGAACTCATTGATGATGACGGCCGTGTTCTTCATCTCCGGTCGCCGCAGCAGCCGAGAGAGCAGGGTGGTCTTGCCGCTGCCGAGGAAGCCGGTCAGCACCGTGACCGGCAGACGCTGCGTCATTGCACGACCCTTGTGGCCTCGGCGGCGAGCCGGCTGCAGTCGGCGCAGAGCCCGCGCACCTCGATCGTCTGGCGCTCGGTCCGAAAGCCCAGGCGCGCGGCCCGTTCGCTGACCGAATCGGCGATCTCGGGATCGTCGAGCTCGCCGATCGAGCCGCAGCTGCGGCAGATCAGGAACTGGCCGCTGTGGGCCTGCTCCGGATGTGGACAGCCGACATAGGCGTTCAGCGATTCGATGCGATGGACCAGGCCGTGCTCCATCAGGAAATCGAGCGCGCGATAGACCGTCGGCGGTGCCGCGCGGCGGTGGGTCGCGCGCAACTCGTCGAGCAGATCATAGGCGCCGATCGGCTCATGCCGCTTCCAGATCAGCTCCAGCACATGGCGGCGGATCTCGGTCAGCCGGGCGCCGCGGGCGCCGCACACCAGTTCGGCGCGATCGATCGCATCTTCGATGCAGTGGGCGTGGTCGTGGCTCTTGGGCGCGAACATGGGACGGTCAGCCGGCCTTGGCCGCGCCGGCGGCAGGTGCCGCTGCGGCCACGACCGGGCACCCGCAAATCGGGCAGCGCAGTGCGGCCAGCGCGGTCTCGATCTGGGCCTCGCTCAGGGTGCCGGCCAGACGCGCCCGTTCCTCCGCCGCCAGCTGCTCGTGATAGCCATCGCTCGCCAGGCGGCAGCGATCGGCATAGAGCTTGTGGGTCGCAACATCCATCGGCTGCTCGGTCCAGGCCCGCGCGGCTCGGGCGCCGACGAGCAGACCCAGCCCGCCGAGCGCGGTCGAACTCAGGAAGCGGCGCCGTGCCCTGGACGGCAGGCGGTCGGTTTCGTGCATGGCACTCCTTCGCGGGCGGCCAGGAGGGACACCCGTCTCTAAGGTAGGCGCGCGCCGCGCAAGGGTCAACGGAGCCTCGGCTGACCCGGCCATGACGACGGCTTGACGACCCCCACGGGCCATCCCATGTTGAGGACGGTTCGTCGTGAGGCGGATCGAGTAGGTGCTTGTTCTCAGGGCAGGGTGAAATTCCCGACCGGCGGTAACCATCCTCAGAGGGTGGAAGCCCGCGAGCGCTTCGAGGCCGCAGGGTCGCGAGGGTCAGCAGATCCGGTGAGATGCCGGGGCCGACGGTACAGTCCGGATGGAAGAGGACGAGTTGGCGACCTTCTGTCGCGGGGCTCAGCCCCGTGCGGGCGGCTGTCCACGCCCATGGTTCGTCCGCAGGTTTGCGGGGGGCCTTGGTAACTCTTTGTCGCGCCCTGATTCAGGCTCGCCCCATGGTGGAGTGAGTGACGTGAATCAGAATGACAGGAATACGCTGACCCTGGCCGATTTCGGTACGGCCGAGCTCAGGGTCGAGCGCGCCGTGGCCCAGATCCGGGCCGGTGGCGGCGTGATCGTCGTCGATGACGAGGATCGCGAGAACGAAGGCGATATCATCTTCGCCGCGGAAACCATCTCTCCCCAGCAGATGAACCTGTTGATCCGGGCCTGTTCCGGCATCGTCTGCCTCGTGCTGACCGACGAGCGGGCGCGCGCGCTGGAGCTGCCGCCGATGGTGGCGCAGAACACCGGGCGCTATGGGACGCCCTTCACCGTCTCGATCGAGGCGAAGGAAGGGGTGACGACCGGTGTCTCGGCCGCCGACCGGGTCACCACCATCCGCACCGCCATCGCCGACGATTGCAAGCCGTCCGACCTGGCGCGGCCGGGCCATGTCTTCCCGCTCAGGGCTCATCCGGGCGGCGTCCTCGCCCGGCGCGGCCATACCGAGGGAACGATCGAGCTGATGCGACTGGCCGAGCGCAAGCCGGCCGGCGTGCTGTGCGAGGTGATGAACGAGGACGGTACCATGGCGCGCCTGCCCGAGCTCTTGGAGTTCGCGCGGCTCCACGCCATGCCGGTCGTCACGATCGAGGATCTGGCTAATTACATCGGGCAGCGCGTCGCGGCCTGAGCGACGGGACGGCGGGAGGCATCACGGGCCTCCCGCCGTCGTGCTCGGACCGGTGCTACGGCTCTGCGGAGCCCGGCTTATTGCAGGGCCTGCCAGATCTTGAGCGGGGTCAGCGGCATCTGCAGCCGGTCCGCCTCTGCGCTGCGGCCGGCGCGGACGAGCGCGTCGGCGACGGCGTTCACGACCGCCGGCGTGGCGCCGATCGTGCCCAGCTCGCCCACGCCCTTGACCCCCAGCGGGTTGTTGAGGCACGGCGTCGACTGGTCGAGCACATGGACGAAACCGTGCACGATGTCGGCGCGCGGCATCATGTAGTCCATGAAGCTCGCGGTGATCGCCTGGCCGGTCTCCGCGTCGTAGCGCATATGCTCGCCCAACGCCTGACCGATGCCCTGGACCGCCCCGCCGTCGAGCTGGCCGCGCACGATCAGCGGATTGACGACCCGGCCGACGTCATTGGCCGAGACGTAGGACTGGATCTGGACGACGCCCGTCTCCGGATCGAGCTCGACCTCGCAGATATGGGCGCCATTGGGCCAGCTTGGCCCGCTCACCTTGCTGGTCATGTCGATGAAGATGCGCCGATCGGGCTGGCGGTCCGCCAGGTCGAACAGGCCGATCTGCCGGTCGGTGCCGGCGACCCGGAACATGCCCTCTGCATATTCGATATCGACCGCGGCCGCCTCGAGCACGTCGCCCGCGAGCTCGCGGCCGGTCGCGACGGCCTGCTCCGAGGCGCGATGGATGACCGAGCCCGCCGTGAAGAGGGAGCGCGAGCCGGCGCTGCCGAAGCCGGAGCCGCGATCGGTG
>Ga0070730_10000396_pt1 | contig 52134 bp, 52 predicted proteins | sample Coa_R1_3_FD_66447 | JGI IMG/M metagenome (GOLD analysis project Ga0070730, IMG submission 66447) | Surface soil microbial communities from Centralia Pennsylvania, which are recovering from an underground coalmine fire - Coalmine... | ecosystem: Environmental > Terrestrial > Soil > Unclassified ...
TACGCGCCCGCTGCGCCTTTAACGACAGGCTCGTCGCCGTTATTTGCGACGAAATACTTTCCGCCAAACGTCTGGGTAAAACTCGCTGGCGATGTTGTACCCGCTGTTAAAGAGCAAGCTCAATCCCCAGCTCTGGAACACTTGTCCCGGGTCGCGATCCCGTTGCGGATAGTACGCCGTCGAAATCCCACTCTGGAACAGCTGGCCAACCACTTGCGGCGCATTGAACGTCAGTCCGCCCGAGTCCTTTTTCGTAATCAGTGTTCGGGACGCCGCATAGTTCATCCTCGACCAGACCGACCCCTGCTTTTTGCGGAAATACCGCGGGTCGGTTTTAAGCAAATGCGGAAAGAAGCCATAGATAAAGAAGCACGACGTCACCTGGTCCGCTTCCGCCGCCCCATATCGTTGCGCGTACGGTCCCCACCCCTGCCCGTAATGCGGCTGGGCATCGAACGCCTGCGAAAACGCAGCCTGAAAAACGTTCCCCAGATGCGCCTTGAAGTCTTCCATTTCGTGAAACGCGAACGCGTATTTCTGACCTGCCCGCAGCGGAGGCGCATTGTCGGGAATCTCGAATGGCGCCAGGTTCGGCTTAAATCCGAGGAAAAGTTCGACTGGCGTTTTCTTGAAGATCTCGTCCGATACGGATGTTTTCTTCGTTTGTGGCGCCACAACGCCGGGCTGAGGCGCTGGCGCGTCTGGCTTCTCCTGTGCCTCAAGGCAAGCCGCAAGACCAGAGATGGCGAACACCGCGGCGCCTAGTACGACTGCAAGCACCCGCATCCAGCTTGTTTTCATCCGTTTGCACCCTCGATGTTCGCGGATTTACGCCGGGCATTCGCGGAAATCTGACCCGTACCGCTTCGATCCGCAAACCCACGCAAATCGTGCGCACAATCTACCGGATACCCGGCAAGAAACCTAGAATTTTCCGCGAACCTCGCTCCAGCATGCTGTGCCGCAAGACTTTACACAAAAAGAAATGTTGTGCTACTCTGAATGGGTCGAAGATAAGAGAACAAATTCAGGGGACGACGGAGAGGGAACTTGAGCGCACCGAAAGCCGTGTTGATCGAACAGTTCCGGACTCATGTGAAGGATACCGGCTCGCCGGAAGTGCAGATCGCGCTTCTGAGCGAGAGGATCAACTACTTGACGACGCATCTCAAGTCTCACGTTAAGGACCACGCGTCTCGCCGAGGCTTGATCATGATGGTCAACAAGCGTCGGCGGCTGCTGGACTATCTCAACCGGCGTGACCCGGATCGGTACCGCGAGATTGTTGATCGCCTTAGTCTGCGCAAGTAACTGCTCGAAGTCCGTACAGCAGTATTTGAAGCCAATCAGCCAAATGATAGAAAGCACGGGGTTTGTGTCCTTGTGCGAGAACCGGCTGCACTAACGCCGGGCTGTCTCTTGGTGTGCATAGACTTGACGATTTAACCGCCTCCTTCCTTATCTTCCGCGAACAGGGAACGTTAGCTGGAAATCTTCGCATCGGCTGTCTGTTCTTTAGGAGGTCGGGGCTTTAGCCCCGACGATAAAGCCCGCGGGCAAAAGGCTTTAGCCCCTGAAGAAAGTTTCGAGAGTGCATTGCGAAATGGCTTCCAGCCCGGTCGTACTTTTTGGGGCCTTTGCCTCGCAGTCACGGCGTTGCTTTGCAGCACTCAGTTTGGGACCAAGTTTGGCTCTAAGTTAGGGAATGTCCCGCCAGTCGGGACCAGGGGAAATCATTTATGGCAGAAAATAAGCACATCCCGGCGCCTCATCAGGTGTCGGTCGAAATCGGCGGTCGCGCGCTCATTCTTGAAACCGGTAAAATGGCAAAACAGGCCAACGGCGCCATCGTTGCCAAGTATGGCGACACCGTCGTGTTGAACACCGCCGTCATGGCCAGCAAACCGAACGACCGCGACTTTTTGCCGCTCACCGTCGACTATCGCGAATACACCTACTCCGCCGGCAAAATCCCAGGCGGCTTCTTCAAGCGCGAAGGCCGTCCCACCGAACGCGAAATTCTTGTCTCCCGCTTGACCGACCGCCCCATGCGCCCGCTCTTCCCGGAATCCTGGCGCAATGAAACGCAAATCAACGCCATGGTTCTCTCCGCCGACAGCGAGAACGATCCCGACGTCATTGCCGTCACCGGCGCCGCCGCTGCCGCCTATTGCTCCGATCTTCCCTTTACGACTCCCATCGCCGCCGTTCGCGTCGGCTTGCTCAACGGCCAGCTCGTCGCCAATCCCACCGTCGCCGAACAAAAAACCAGCGCGATGAATATCGTCATCGCCGCTTCGGAACAGGCCATCATGATGGTCGAAGCCGGTTCGCTCGAAGTCAGCGAAGAAACCGTCGTCGAAGCCCTTGAATTCGGCCACGCGCAAATCAAGAAAATCATCGCCGCCATCAAGGAACTTCACGCGCAATTGAAACCGAAAAAAGTCGAAGTCGCACCGTTTCCGTTCGATGATTCGATCTACGCGACCTTGAAAAAGACCATCTCCGCCGACCTCAAGGACGCTCTCAACACCGAAAAGCATCCCAAAAAAGAAAGTTACGCCCTCGTCGACGCTTTGAAGGCCAAGCTCGTCGAAGCCATTCCCGAAGACGACGAAGAGAAAATCACTCTCACCAAGCGCGCCTATGACCGACTCAAGGAAGAAATTTTCCGCGACGAAATTCTGAACGCGCGCCGCCGTCCCGACGGCCGCAAGTTCGACCAAATCCGCAAAATCACCTGCGAGACCACTTTGCTTCCGCGCGTTCACGGCTCCGCCTTGTTCACGCGCGGCGAAACGCAAGCCCTCGCCACCCTCACCCTCGGCACCAAGGAAGACCATCAGCGCCTCGATCTTCTCTTCGCGCAAGACACTTTCAAGCGCTTCATGCTCCACTACAATTTTCCGTCGTTCAGCGTCGGCGAAGTAAAACCGAATCGCGGACCCGGCCGTCGTGAAATCGGCCACGGCGCCCTCGCCGAACGCGCTTTGACCAGCCTCCTTCCGCCCGAAACCGAATTTCCGTACGCCATGCGCCTCGTCAGCGACATTCTCGAATCCAACGGCTCCTCTTCCATGGCCACCGTTTGCGGCGGCTCTCTTGCCATGATGGACGCCGGTGTTCCGCTCAAGTCTCCCTGCGCGGGCATCGCCATGGGCCTCGTCGTCGGCGACAACAATAAATACTCCATCCTCACCGACATCGCGGGCGCCGAAGATCATTACGGCGACATGGACTTCAAAGTCGCCGGCACGCGCTCCGGCATCACCGCTCTCCAAATGGACATCAAGGTCACCGGCATCGGCATTCCGATGATGCGCGAAGCCCTCGCGCAGGCGAAAAAAGCCCGCCTCGAAATTTTGGACACCATGGACGCCACGCTCAGCGAACCGCGCGCGACGATTTCCGCGTACGCGCCGCGCCTCTTCAAGCTCAGCATTCCGACCGATAAAATCCGCGACCTCATCGGTCCGGGCGGCAAGAAAATCAAATCCATCATCGAGCAGACCGGCGTCAAGATCGACGTCCACGAAGACGGCACCGTGCACATCTTCGCCACCAGCGGTTCCGGCGGCGATGCCGCCTTGCAAATGGTCCGCGACGTCACTGCCAGCGCCGAAATGGGCAAAACGTACCTCGGCAAAGTCGTTCGCCTCGCCGAATTCGGCGCTTTCGTCGAACTCTTTCCCGGCACCGATGGCTTGCTCCACATCAGCGAAATCGCCGAACACCGCGTCCGCGACGTCCGCGACGAACTGAAACTCGGCGACCAGGTCATGGTCAAGGTGCTTGCCATCGAGGGCAACAAAGTTCGCCTCTCGCGCAAAGCCCTCATCAAGGAAGCCCGCGAAAAGCAGGCCCTCAAGCAACAAGCCGCCGCCGGCGCTTCCGGCCCGTCCGACGCTCCTCCGGCCGCAGCCGAATAACGACAACCAAATCAAACGCAACAAGGCCCGCGATATCATCGCGGGCCTTTCATTTCTCTTCGAAGAAATCGTTTACAGGGAGTTGGCGGCAGGTGCCATGCACGCGCCGCAAAGTTTCGCTCGTGGAGTGCGCAATGGTCTCCCGCAACGTTTGCAAGGCGGCCCATACAGCGACAGCCGGTGATGCCAAATCGGATTGGGCTTTTGGAGTTTTTCTCCAGTCAGAATTTCGTATTCTCGGAGGACGTCGGTGAACTCACTCCATATGTCTGTTGTTCGAGGAAGACGCTTGGACATCACGCGTCGAAATTCCTCGTCGTCGAGCATCGGCACTTCTTCCTTGCAGCGCCAGCACCACAGATATTTCATTGCTTTCGAGTTTCCGGCGTGTAGTGCTCATGCAAATACTGCGCAATCTTCTCCGCGTCCGCTTCCGGAATCGTCGCGCCAAATGTCTTCACCATCTTTTGCACTTCCGCATCCCACGTCGCCGCCGGCAGCGGCGGCTGCATCGTGATGTACCGCGCCGTATGGCAACTGCCGCAATAAATCTGTGTCTCCGCTCGCCCCGCGCCTTCGGCAAGTCCCACTTCAAACGTCGGATAGCTCGCCACGCCGTAGCGCGAGTCATCAGTCAACTCTCGTGCCGCCGGCTGCGACACCTTTCCAAGATTCTGTGCCGCATACGAACCCAATTGGTGCTGCGCGACGGCAACACCGCCCGCGACGGCGGTTCCCACCACCAATCCGGCAAAAAGTCTGCGAAGTTTCATCGCCCCTCTCCTCACTCCGCCGCCCCCACTACCATCTCCTGCCGTTCAATCCGGTTCCACAGATATCCCGCCGGATTCCAAACCCCCTCGTCCGGCTGCACATTTCCTTTCTCATCCGTCGCGCGCACCGCAATCGCGTATTTCCCCGCCGTTTTCGGCGTCCACGTCATATCCCACGTTCGAAACGAATACGCGCCGAAATCTTCGCCCAGCTGCGCGGCCTTCCACGTCTTCATTTCATCGTCGGAAATTTCCACTTTCGTCACGCGGCCGTATCCGCTGAACGCAATCCCGCGCAGCGTCACGCTCATTCCCGCCGGAATTTTTCCGCTTCCATCCGGCGAAACCAGAAACGATCGCACCGGCATCCGCCCAATCGGCACCGTCTTCACTCCGCCGGCCTTCATCGCTTCCGGCGTCGTCGTCCCGCGCGGCGTATCCGGAATCCGGTACGCCGTCTTCATCCAGAAATTTTCATCCGCTTTGTCCAGCACACGTATCCACGTCAGGCACTTCATCCAGTACGTCGCGAAATAGCCCGGCACCACCAGCCGCACCGGGAATCCATTCAACATCGGCAGCGGCTCGCCGTTCATCGCATAAGCCACCAGGCATTCATCAATCACCGGATTGTCCAAATCCAGTGACTTCATAAACGCGCTCGATCCCATTCCCTCCGGTCCCTCGCCTTGTTCCAATCCTTGCAGTTGCACTTGCACCGAACCGCTCTTCATTCCCGCCGCATTCAGCAAATCCCTCAGTTTCACTCCCGTCCACCGCGCATTGCCCATCGCGCCGTTGCCCCATTGCCCGCCCGCCACGCGCGGTTGCAGCCGGCTCCGGCTGTTTCCCGAACACTGGTTCGCCGCCGCCATCGTCTCCGCACGGAATTTCCGCAACAAATCGCCCATCGAAAACGCCTGCGGCGACGAAACATTCCCCTCGACGTGCAACCGCCACGATTTCAAATCCACCGCATTGGGAATGCGGTCCAGGTGCCATCGCACATAAAACGCCTCATTCGGCGTGAACGCGTCCAGAAAATAATTTAGCGCCGTCTCCAATTGCACCGGTCTGTCCGTCAACAAAATCAGCGGCGCCTTCTGCGGCTCGCTCACGATCGGTCCAACCGAATTCCAATGTGGATTTGCTCCCGGCCCGGTAAAACTCGGAAGTTCCGCGGCCGGTTTCTCTTGCGCGGAATGCGGCATGCCTCGAAGCGCCGATCCCGCCGCCAAACTTCCCGCCGCAACCCCCGCGCTTCGAAGCAGCGCACGCCGCGAAAGTTTGCGCGGCGGTTCCGTTCCGTTTTCACTCATAGTTCCCCCGCTGCGGCCTGTATTCGCCGGGATTTGTTGAACCCGCTTCTGAATCGTCGCTTTTGTTGCCTACGCCGTGCAGGCCGCGCTCGGATTGTGCACCGCGCTCAGCGCGCCCCACAGCGCATCCAGCGCTTCATTCGTCGACGCCAGGATCGCCGCGTCGTCCCCGCCGGCATTCGCCTCGAGCCAGTTCCGCCACGCCGCGCGATGTTCCTTGTCCGCTTCTTCGTGCACTTCAAAATACGCCAGCCCCGCCGGCTCCGTAATCCCGTAAAACTTCTTCAGCCCGTCAATTTTCGTCGTCGCAATCTCCGGCACTTGCGATTCATACGCATACAGCGCCGCCACCGCTTCCGCCACGCTTCGCTCCGCGCAAATCTCGCGGAATTTCTCCACCACATGTTGCGTGCCGGGCAGGGAAGCGCTCGATGCCATTTCCTCTTCGCTCACTCCCAGCGCACCTGCAAAATCCCGCCAAAGCTTCGGGTGAGGCCGCGCCGGATTTTCTTCTTCCGCCAGATTCTCCATCACCACCGGCTTCAGCGAAGCGTCCGCCCGCGCCGCCAGCACGCGCAAGTGCTTCGGAAATGCTTCCACATGTTTGTAATATTGCCGCGCGTAAAGCTGCAGCGATTCCCGCGTCAGCTTTCCCGCCTGCCAATCTTGATAAAACGGATGCTTCAGCAAATTCTTCTCCGCAATCGCTGCGTCCAGTTTTTCGGTCAGCTCCGTGTTCGGCATCGCCAAATCCTCCCTGAGTGTCGGCGCGCGTCGCGCCAAAAAATAATGCTTTCGAGTCTAGCAGACTCGCGAAAAACACGAAACCGCGGCCGGTAATCTCCCGCCGCGGTCCGCTTCCAATTTCCCGTTTTCCCTTCTACTGTCCGGCGTTTTTCTTCGCGTCCGCCGCCGCGCTGGAGCACGTCGCACGCAAATTCCCGCCGAGTGCCGCGCACTTCGCAAACGCCGAAGCCGCATCCACAAAACGCCTCGTGTTCGCTTCCGCCATCCCCAATAAATAAAAATTCGTCTGGTCCGCGGTATTCAAGCTCGTCGCTTTTTCCAGCTCCGGAATCGCCGCCTCGAATTTATTCTGCCGCAGCAGCACCAGCCCCACTCCTCCGTGCGCCATCGCTTCCGTATCCGATTTTATTTTTGAAAATGCCTCGTCCGTCGCGCCTTCCGGTTTTTGCCACGTCGCCGCGCCTTCCAGCGCCTTTTTCCCGTAATCGTCCGCTTTCGCCAATTCATCCGCCGCATTGGCCGTCGCCGGGTTGTACGTCCGCGCCAGCGCCTGCGATAGCACCGCCATCGTTCGAAAGTCCTTCGGGTTTATCGTCAAATCCTGCTGCGCCGCCGCCATTCCTTTTTCCATCTGTCCCATCTGTATGTACCCCACCACGATGTACGGATAAACAACGCGCGCCAGCTCGCTCTTCGGATACGCCTTCAAGAATATTTCGCCCGCCTCGACTTTTTTCGCCGCGTCGGCCGCCGGCACCGCCTTGAATTTGTCGAACGCCTTCTCCTCTTTTTTGTCCGCCGGATGCGGCAGCAGGTCCAGCGAATTTTCCGAGTTCAGCGGCGAAGTATCTCTTCCCGGTTGCGCCGTGGAAGTGCTCGCTCCCGAAGCCGCGCCTCCTCCGCCGCCCGCGCTTTGTCCTCGCGCCGCTCCGCACACGCTCAACACCGTAAGCGCCACCGCTGCAATCTTCCACTGCGCTCCGCTCTTCGCATTCATCGTCGTTCGTCCCTTATCTCGCCCTGTACCCATTCACATCTCACTCAATCCAAGTACTTTCTCTCTTCACAGCGTCGCGCTAACTCTGCCCCTGCACGCGCGCAATCACCGCTCCCAGCGCCTTCAATTTCTCCACAATCCGTTCGTATCCGCGATCGATATGATACACGCGCTCCACAATCGTCTCCCCGCTCGCCACCAGCCCCGCCAGCACCAATCCCGCGCTCGCGCGCAAATCCGAAGCCTGCACCGTCGTTCCGGTCAGCGCCGCCGCCCCGCGCACCGTCGCCCGGTGTCCATCAATCGCAATCTGCGCGCCCATTCTCATCATCTCGCTCGCATGCAAAAATCGGTTCTCAAAAATCGTCTCATTGATCGCCGACGTGCCTTCCGCCTGCGTCGCCAGCGCCATGTATTGCGCCTGCATGTCCGTCGCAAATCCCGGATATTCTTCAGTCGTCACGTCCGCCGCAAAAAGCCGTCGCGGCGCGCGCACCCGCACGCGATGCGGCCCCGTCGTCTCAATCATCGCGCCCGTTTCCTCCAGCAACGCCACCGTCGCCCCCAAATGTTCCGGCTCGCAATTGATCAGCGTCAAATCGCCGCCCGTCATCGCGCCCGCCACCAAAAATGTTCCCGCTTCGATCCGGTCCGGAATCACCGTGTGATCCGCGCCGCCGAGCTCTTGCACGCCCTCGATCCGCAGCGTCGCCGTTCCATCGCCGGAAATCTTCGCGCCCATCTTGCGCAGCAGCGCAATCAAATCCGTAATCTCCGGCTCGCGCGCCGCGTTTTCCAGCACCGTCTCTCCATCCGCCAGCGTCGCCGCCATCAAAATATTTTCCGTGCCCGTCACCGTGATTTTTTCAAATTTTATCCGCCCGCCCTGCAATCGCCCGCGCGGCGCGCGCGCTTCGATGTATCCGTGCGTCGTCGCGATTTCCGCGCCCATCTTTTCGAGCGCGCTCAAATGCAAATCCACCGGCCGCGCCCCGATCGCGCATCCGCCCGGCAGCGACACCCGCGCCACCCCAATCCGTCCGAGCGCCGGCCCCAGCGTCAAAATCGACGCCCGCATCGTCTTCACCAAATCGTACGGCGCCTCCGCGTGCGAAATCGTTTTCGCTTCAATCGAATAATCCGCCGCCGGAAACGCGTCCACCATCACGCGCGCGCCCATAAACGCCAGCAGCTTCGCCATCGTGATAATGTCCCGCACCCGCGGAACGTTATGCAGCGTCACCCGCTCGCGCGTCAGCAGCGCCGCCGCCATCGCCGGCAGCGCCGAATTCTTCGCTCCGCTGATCGCCACCATCCCGTGCAGTGGCTTCCCGCCCTTGATCAAAAATTTATCCATCCGCTCCCGCTCTTTGCTCCGTGAGGTTGCCGCATTTCACTCCGTCTTTTCTCCGTCTTCTCTGTAAACTCCGTGCTCTCCGCGATCTCTGTGTAACAGTTTTTTTCACTCTCCCAACGCCGCGCGCAAATTTCCTTTCGCCTTCCCCAGCATTTTCCGCGCCTCCGCCGCATCCACGCCGCGCTTCAGCATAATCAATCCAACCCGCATCTTGTGTCCCGAAGCCCGCAATGCCCGTTCCGCCGCTAACGCGCTCTTCCCCGACGCCGCCTCCAAAATCCGCACCGCCCGCCCTTCCAGCTTCCGATTCGTCATCTCCATATCAATCAGCAAATTTTCGTACGCATGTCCCAGTTGCACCATCGCGGCGGTACTCAGCATGTTCAGCACCATCTTTTGCGCCGTCCCCGCCTTCAGCCTCGTTGACCCCGTCAGCACTTCCGGCCCCACTTCCGGCCCAATAAATATCTCCGCCAATTTCCTCAATTCGCCTTCGCGATTCGCCGCCACGCCAATCGTCGCCGCGCCTTTCTTCTTCGCGTATCGCACCGCGCCCACCACATACGGCGTCGTCGCGCTCGCCGCCACTCCCACCACCACGTCCTTCTTCGACAATTTCGCGCGCCGCAAATCCTTCACCGCGTTCTTCACCGAATCTTCCGCGCCTTCCACCGCGCTCGTAATCGCGCGTCGTCCGCCCGCAATCAGCGCCTGCACCGCGTCGCGCGAAATTCCAAACGTCGGCCGGCATTCCGCCGCATCCAGCAGCGCCAGCCGCCCGCTCGATCCCGCTCCCACATAAATCAGCCGCCCGCCGCCGCGCAAACTCCGCACAATCGCATCCACTGCCCGCGCAATCGCCGGTATCTCCCGCTCCACCGCCGCCGCCACTTTCCGGTCCTCGCGGTTCATCAACCGCACAATCTCCACCGAACTCATCCGGTCAATCTTCGTCGAAGCCCGATTCCTCTGTTCCGTCAGCCGAAACTCTTTCTCCCTCGCTCTCATCCCCCCATTATATCCGCGCCCTCCGCATTCACTCACTCACCAATTCTCCACCGTTCACAAGCCATCGCCGCCATCGTAGCCGCCATTGTCACCGCCGTTGTCGTCGCCGTTGTAGGGGCCGTTGTAGTCGCCGTTGTAGGGCCCGCTTTCCGAAGCGGGCCCTCTTCGCTTTCCACCCAACCTCGGTTGCCGCTGCCGCCATCATCGCCGCCGTTGCAGTGGCCGTTGTAGGGGCCGCTTTCCGAAGCGGCCCTCTTCGCTTTCCACCCAACCTCGGTTGCCGCTGCCGCCATCATCGCCGCCGTTGTAGTGGCCGTTGTAGGGCCCGCTTTCCGAAGCGGGCCGTCTTCGATCTCCACTCAACCTCAATTTCCCAAACACCCGCGCATTTCAGGACACACTCACTCTCATCCTCGAAATTTTCCTCCGCCGAATCGTCTATCCTAATATCTGCCGGCCGCGTCCCCTCGCGCCGCCGCCATTCTCAAATTTATGTCTATCGCCGTCCTAAAACGCCTCTTCGAATCCCACTTCCGCGAACCCGCCGAGCGTGTCGTCCCGCTTCAAGGCGAACTCGGCGGTTCCGGCCGCCAAATCATCCGCCTCACCGCAACCCGCGCCACCGCCATCGGCATTCTCTACAACGTCCGCGAAGAAAATCTCGCCTTTCTCGAATTCTCCCGCCACTTCCGCCGCCACGGCCTTCCCGTCCCGGAAATTTACGGCGACTCGCTCGACGAAGGCGCGTATCTCGAAGAAGACTTCGGCGACACCACCCTCTTCGAATTTCTTTCGAAGCATCGCAACGCCACCGTCATCTCTCCGCCCGTCGTCGACGTCTACCGCAAGTCGTCGAAGCCCTTCCAAAATTCCAAATCGAAGCCGGCCGCGATCTCAACTATTCCGTCTGTTATCCTCGCGCCAGCTTCGATCGCCAATCCATCGTCTGGGATCTCAACTATTTCAAATACTATTTCCTCCGCCTCGCCGGCATTCCCTTCAACGAGCAATCTCTCGAAGACGATTTCGAGCGCCTCACCGATTTTCTTCTCGGCGCCGACCGCGATTTTTTCCTCTACCGCGACTTTCAATCTCGCAACATCATGCTTCGCGACGGCAAACCTTATTTCCTCGATTATCAGGGCGGCCGCAAAGGCGCTCTGCAATACGATCTCGCCTCGCTTCTCTTCGACGCAAAAGCCGATCTCCCGCCCGAACTTCGCCAGCAACTTCTCGATCACTATCTCGATTCCGTCGCCGAAAGCGCAGACATCGATCGCGAAGCTTTTCTCAAACACTATTACGCCTACGTCTACGTTCGCATCCTCCAGGCCCTTGGCGCTTACGGTTTCCGCGGCTTTTACGAACGCCGCCCTCATTTCCTCCAAAGCGTTCCCTTCGCTCTCAAAAATCTCCGCTGGCTTTTGCACAACGCAAACCTCCCCATCGCTCTGCCCACTCTCATGGCCGCGTTCGAAAGCATGCTCGGCTCCGAAAAATTGCAGGCCATCGCCAAGGAAGCCGATCACCTCGTCCTCCGCGTCAATAGTTTTTCGTTTCATCGCGAATTGCCCAAAGACGAAAGCGGCAACGGCGGCGGCTTCATCTTCGACGGTCGCAGCCTTCCCAATCCCGGCCGCGAAGAAAAATTCAAGGAACTCACCGGCAAAGACGCGCCCGTCATCGAATACTTAAACCAGCAGGAAAGCGTCCATCAGTTCCTCGCCTCGGTTTATACGCTCGTCGACGCCAGCATCGCCAACTACCAATCCCGCGGCTTCAAGAACTTGATGGTCTCCTTCGGTTGCACCGGCGGCCAGCACCGTTCCGTCTTCCTCGCCGAACAACTCGCCAAACGCCTCCGCGCTCGCCCCGGCCTCACCGTCCATCTCCACCACATCGAACTCGAAAAAAAATCCCAATGACTCTCCGGCCACAAACTTGCGCCCTCGCTCCGAGAACAACACCGGGCTCATTATTCGTTTTCGTGAGTTTCGCGCTGCGTCGCGCGCAGTTAAAAAGACAATGAGCGTCCGACCACACAACCACGCCGTCATTCCGAGCGGCGCAGGCCGATTTTTTCTTTCGCCTTCGCTCTTGCGAACGCGTCGTCCTGCGCAGTCGAGGAATCTCTCTTCGAAGACAGCTTCAAAGGCGGCCTCATGAGCAGGCACGCCATGACCGTCTTCGTCTCGTTTCTTCCTTCGTTTTTTTTCTGTGCCCTCAGCGCTCTCTGTGTAACTCTCGCTTCTTCCATTCTTTCTCGTCTTCCTCTGCGCCCTCAGAGTCTCCGCGTTACGTTCTCTTCCGGTTTTTCTCGCCACTTCTCTTGGGTTTCACTCCCATGAAAGCCATGATCCTCGCCGCCGGCCTCGGCACCCGCCTTCGCCCTCTCACCGACACGATTCCCAAAGCCCTCGTCGAGCTAAACGGCCGCACCCTCCTCGAAATCCTCATCACCCGTCTCAAATCCTTCGGCGTCACCGAAATCATCGTCAACGTCCATCACCACGCCGAAAAAATCGTCAGCTTTCTCCAGGCCAACAGCAATTTCGGCCTCCGCATCGAACTCTCCCGCGAAGACGATCTCCTCCTCGACACCGGCGGCGGCCTCAAAAAAGCCGCCTGGTTTTTCCAGGAAGGGAACTCCGGCGAACCCTTCCTTCTGCACAACGTCGACGTCCTCAGCAATATCGACTTCCACCAAATGCTCGCCACCCACAAAAAATCTTCCGCCCTCGCCACCCTCGCCGTCCAAAAGCGCCCCTCCTCCCGCCAACTCCTCTTCGACCAAAACAATCTCCTCGTCGGCCGAAGCATCAACGCTACGGACGCGCTCATCTCAAAGCAGCGCGAAAACCCCACCGACCGTCATTCCGAGCGCAGCGAGGAATCTGCTTTTTCTTCCGACTCGTTTACCCCGAGCGTCTTCCGCGAGGGGCCACTTCCTCTAGCTTTTTCCGGAATCCACATAATTTCGCCCCGCCTTCTAAACCTCATCACCGAATCCGGCGTCTTCTCCATCATCGACACCTATCTCCGCCTCTCCTCCTCCAACGAAAAAATCTCCGCCTTCCGCGCCGACTCCTTCTACTGGCGCGACCTCGGCCGCCTCGAAGACCTTTCCGCCGCCAGTATAGACATGCAGCAACGAAAACTTTTGTAGGATCGTTCACTCTCACATCCAATGAAAGCATCGATCACAATTGAGACCGATATCTTCGAGCACCGCGAAGTAAAGCCGCACTTTGTCAATCCATGTTGTTTCGGCGAAGACTTTGCGGCATGGCTGACAGGACAACTTTCGCCACTGAAAGAAACAGGCTTTATCTTTTCGCAGCCGATCCAAGAGGACTACGGTTGGGGTTTCTGGGCTTCCTACGAAAAAACACCTTTTTGGGTTGCCCTTTCATTCGTCGGGAATGGTCCTCAAGACCCACCCTCTCAATGGGTCGTTACCGTGGCTTACGATCCGGGTTTAAACTTGATGAAGCGGCTTTTTCATAAGCCCAATCCCCAAGCCTTCGCGCAGCTGCGAGACAGAATTTGGGAGGCACTCAAATCGGAGCAGCGGATTAAGATACTTGAAATGGGAAGTTCAAGAGCCTCGTGAGACGCATAAAAACCAAACTTAGCAGCCAAAAGCGGAGAGAGCGTGAACTTCTTTTCGCTTTGAAAAAATACCGTTCAACAAAGGATCCAAAGAAAGCAAAACGTATAGGTAATACAATCGGCGTGATGATTTTTGGACGCTAACCGTAGAATGTGATCGTTTGCGGATCATTTCAAAAGACGTTCCGCGGCCAGCAGGGCTTTTGGTTCGTCTCAATTCGCTGGAGCGGCATTCGAAGCAAACCCCAGCGCCTGCATCACCGCGTCGTGCAACGCCACGCGCACCTTCGCGATCTTCAAATTTTCCCGCGTCGGATTCACCCGGTTCGTCAGCAGCACAACAAAAAGTTGCCGGTCCGGATCGATATAAATCGACGTGCCCGTAAATCCCGTATGCCCAAACGAATGTGCCCCATAGGAATGCCCCATAAAGCCGCCTTCGCTCGGCACCACCCATCCCAAAGCGCGCGTCCGCCCCGAAAGTTCCTGCGGCGCCGTAAACTGCGCAATCGTCGCCCGCCGCACAATCCGTTGATGCGCGTACACGCCGCCGTTCAGCACCATCTGGCAAAACGCCGCCAAATCCGGCGCCGTGCTAAAAAGTCCCGCATGCCCCGAAACGCCGCCAATCGCAAACGCATTTTCGTCATGCACTTCGCCTTGAATCAACCGGTGCCGCAACTGATTATCAATCTCCGTCGGCGCAATCGTCGGCCAAATCTTTTTTGGCGGCAGATACATCGTGTGACTCATCCCCAGCGGCGAAAAAATATTCTCACGCGTCAATCCATCCAAATTCTTTCCCGTCAGCCGATGAATAATCTCCGCCAGCAAAATAATTCCCAGGTCCGAGTAAATCATCTTCGTCCCCGGCTCATATTCGAGCGGCTCCGCAAAAATCTTATCCAGCGTGTCTTGTTTTCCCTTCGACGTCCGCCAATACTCCTTGAACGCCGGCAATCCCGAAGTGTGCGTCAACAAATGCCGCACCGTCACGCGATGCCGCCACTCGAGTTGCGCCGCCGAAGTAGTCCATTCCGGCAAATACCGCTCCACCTTCGCATCCAAATCCAGCGCCACCGGAAAATCGCCTTCAAACAATTTCTCCGTAATCGTCGTCGTCCCAACAACTTTTGTCAGCGACGCAATGTCGTACATCGTGTCCACATTCACCGAAGCCGATTTCGCGTCGTACGATAATTTTCCAAACGCATGCACCGAAACTTTTCCCCTGTATCCAATCGCCAGCGTCGCACCCGGAAACGCTTTGTCTTTCACCGCCGCCTCTATCACGTCAAACGCCGGCCGCAGTTGCGCTTCGCCCCGCACATCCATCGGCGCAAGCTTCATCGGCTCAGCCGCCACTTCCATCCCAAATCCCGCTTTCAAATCGATTCCCGGAATCGTCACCGGCAAATGTCCGCGAATCGGAATCTCCCCAAACAGCGCTCGCGCCATCGAAATCTGCGCCACGTCGCTGATTCCAAACGCGCCCAGCCACGTCTCCGCTTGCGGAAATCGCTCGATCAAATACGGACTTCCAAACGCCAGCGTAATCACCGGTTTTCCCGATTTGTAAATTTGTTCCGCCAGCGCCGCCTGCTCCGCCGGCACGTCCACATTCCCTTTGCGGTCGCTCACGCGCACAAACAGCGCCACCAGCGCCACGTCGTACGAATCCGGCGAAGGCAGTTTCAAATTCGCCGCATTCGCAAATCGCGTATCCGCGCGCAACGTCGTTACCGCATCGAATCGCTTCCGCAGCTCGCGTTCCAAATCTTCACCGGGATACGGTTCCGGGTCCGCATAAAACGCCAGCAGCAATGCGCGGCTCGGTTTCGTTCCGTCGAGCGGCAATCGCTTCGGCGCATCGCGCAGCAAAGTAATTCCGCGATCCGAAATGTCCTGCGCTTCGCTTTGCCATTTCACCGACCCAAATTTCGTATGCAACGCCGCAAGATCCACGAGGCGGTTTTTATCCAGCCCCAGCCGCGCTTTCGCTTCCAGAATTCGCCGCACCGATGCGTCCAATCGCTCGCGCGAAATTCGCCCGCTCTTCACCGCTCCTTGCAGCGCTTCAAACGCCGCATCCGGCACCGGCGGCATCAACAGCGCGTCCGCACCCGCCAGCACCGCGCGCACCGCCGCTTCGCCCGGCGCAAATCGCACCGTGATTCCCCCCATGTCCATCGCATCCGTAATCACCAGCCCGTCAAATCCAAGCTGCTCGCGCAAAACCCCCGTCAATATATTGTGCGAAAGCGTTGCCGGCGTATTCGCATCCGGTTCCAGCGCCGGCACATTCAAGTGTCCGGTCATCACGCTTCCCGCTCCCGCCGCAATCGCCGCGCGAAAGGGAACCAGTTCCAATTCGTCCAGCCGCGCGCGATCCGCTTTGATCACCGGAAGATCGATGTGCGAATCTGCCGCCGTATCGCCGTGTCCGGGGAAATGCTTAGCCGTCGCAAGCCCGCCATTTTCATTCACGCCGCGCACGTACGCGCTCACAAATTCCGCCACGCGCGCCGGATTTTCTCCAAACGACCGCGTGTTGATGATCGGATTTTCCGGATTGTTGTTCACGTCCGCCACCGGCGCGTAAATCCAGTGCACGCCCACGTCGCGCGCTTCAATCGCGGTGATCTTTCCCATCGTGTACGCGTCTTTCGCGTCGCCCGCCGCCGCAAGCGCCATCTGCGTCGGAAACGAAGTGCCTTCGTCCAATCGCATCGCCGAGCCGCGCTCGAAATCCGCGCCAACAAGCAGCGGAATTTTCGCCTTCGCTTGCAGCGCGTTGTTCAGCGCCGCCGTCGGATACGCCTGGCTCTTCTCGATGCCGAGCGGCCCGATGTGCGTCACGATGATGAATCCGCCCGCGTGCAAATCGTTCACAAAGTGCAGCATCTGCTGGTACGCCGGCGAATCCGCCGAAGTAAACGTTCCGTGATACGTGGTGAAAAGCAGCTGGCCGATCTTTTCGTCGGTGGACATTTTTTTCATCGTCGCGTCCACCCACGTTCGCGCGGCGGGAGAAAGTTTTTTCAGCGCGGATTTGCGCGAGGAATTTTGTGACGCTGCCGGCGATGATTGTTTCGGCGAAGTGTTGCTCTGCGAGCGAAGGTGTTTGGCCATAGAGAGTGTGAAGGTAAGCAGAAGCAGGCACAGCACGGAGCGGCGTTTGCTCACACGGATTCTCCCGGTTCACGGCGCCCTGCTCTGACTTGTTGATAACACACGCACAAAGCGCGCACAACGCAGTTCACCGCAGGGCGTTCCAGAATATCATCGGCAGCGGAAACAAAACGCGGAAGTTTGGGAGGTCTGCTTGCGGCGAAGCCTACGCTCGAATTTTTCTTTTTTTCTTGTCTTGATCCTCCTTTCATTTTCGTCGTGCGCAAACGCCGCGACGGCAAAAACGGCTGCAAACAATTCCGCGAAAAAAGGCCGGCCCGGCCGCGTGCAATCCGGTCTCGACGTTCTCGAAGCGCAAAAATTCGCGCCGCTCAAGGGCAAACACGTCGGCTTGATTACGAATCACACCGGGCTCGACGCGCAGGAAAAAACCACGATTGACCGCCTCGCGCACGCCGCCGGAGTCACCCTCGTCGCGCTCTTCAGCCCCGAACACGGCCTCGCCGGAAAGATGGACGACAAGGTCACTTCGACCAAGGACCCAAGCACCGGCTTGACCGTTTACAGCTTGTACGGCGAAACGCGGCGGCCGACCGACGAAATGCTGAACGGAATCGACGCGCTCGTTTTCGACATTCAGGATGCCGGCGTGCGTTTTTACACCTACACCACCACGATGGGCTATTGCATGGAAGCGGCGGCGAAAAAGGGCATCGCGTTTTACGTGCTCGACCGGCCGAATCCGATTGGCGGCGAAATCGTGGAAGGGCCGATGCTCGACGACGACAAACGCGATTTCGTGGCGTACTTTCCCTTGCCGGTGCGTTACGCGCTGACGATCGGCGAGCTCGCGCAACTTTACAACGTGGAAAATAAAATCGGCGCCGACCTGCACGTGATCCAAATGAAAAACTGGCACCGCGATTATTTTTACGACAGCACCGGTCTGCGCTGGGTGCCTCCTTCTCCGAATTTGCGCACGACGAAGGGCGCGATTCTGTATCCGGGCCTCGATGTTCTGCAAAACGCGGGAATTTCCGTGGGCCGCGGCACGGAAGCGCCGTTTGAGATTTTTGGCGCGCCGTGGATGAACGGAGAGGAAGTGGCGGCGGCGCTGAACGCGAAACATTTGCCGGGACTGAAATTTGTCTCGCAGTTGCTGATTCCCGTTTCCGGTTTGTATGCCGGGCAGCGGTGCGGCGGCGTAAGCATTCGCATCGGCGAAAAATCGGCGGTGCGGTCCATGCGCATGGGGCTCGAAATTGCGGCCGCGCTCAAGAAGCTGTATCCCGACAAGGTTGACTTGGCAAAGACGGTAACGCTGCTCGGCAATGCCGCAACCGTGCAGGAATTGATCGAAGGCGCGCCGCCGGAAAAAATCGTCGCCGACTGGAAAGACGACCTCGCCGCATACGAGAAAACGCGCCGCAAGTACATCCTGTACAAATAGTGCGAGCCGGTTAGTTTGTAATTCCGGCGTATTGACGCAGAATGTTTGCCTTTGAATCCAATCGTAATTCGGGCGTATTCTTTCCCTTGCATGAACGATGAGGCAAAGGTTACGGAAACGGCCGGCAATCGGTGGTCGCAAGCCCCTTGGTGGGCATATCTGCTGATTGTTTTGTTTCCGATATGGCTTCGTCCATGGTGGATGGCAATTTTTTCGACGGCGCTATTCGTTCTATTCTTAAGACTGGTCTTTGGCCCGTTTTCCGCAAAGCGAAAAATCGACTGACCACTACCCAAGTAGTTGTTTCTTCTCACCTTACAAGCCTTTGTGGTAGAGTGCCCGCATGAGAGTCGTATCCCTGCTGCCGTCGGCCACGGAAATCCTGTTTGCGCTGGGATTTGACCGCGAAATTGTGGGCGTAAGCCATGAGTGCGACTTTCCGCCGCGCGCGCGCACCAAAACCATCGTGATTCATTCGCGCATCGATAAAGATGCGGCGCCGCTCGAAATCGACCGGCAAGTGCGGGAGTACGTCGAGCGCGGCGAAAGCCTTTACGCGGTGGACACGGAAGCGCTGCAGGCGCTGGCGCCGGACCTGATCGTGACGCAGGATTTGTGCCATGTGTGCGCCGCTTCGCCGGACGATTTGGCGAGCGCGCTGGCGAAATTCGATGCGCGGCCGGAAGTGCTCTGCCTGAATCCGCAGGATTTGGGCGACGTTTGGCGCGATATTTTGTGGGTTGGGGAAGAAACGGCCCGCGGCTGGCAAGCGGAAAAATTGCTGCAAGAAATTGGCGAGCGATTGGGCGCGCTGCAACTGCAAGTGGAAGCCGCAACGGAAGCAAAACAGGACGGGGGCCGCGAGCGGCCGCGCGTCGCGTTTCTCGAATGGCTGCAGCCGATTTACGTCGGCGGCCACTGGGTGCCGGAAATGATTGAATTTGCCGGCGGGCAAGACGTGTTTGGCACGGTGCGCACGCCGTCTTTCCGCGTGACGATGGACGAAGTGATTGCCGCCGCGCCGGACGTGGTGCTGGTGGCTCCGTGCGGGTATACGGCGGAGCAGGCCAGCGAAGAGTTTCGCGGCATGAAGCTGCCCGAAGCCTGGCACGACATTCCCGCCGTGCGCAACGGCCAGGTGTACGCGCTCGAAGCGAACAGCTATTTTTCTCGTCCCGGTCCGCGCTTGATGACCGGCCTCGAGATTCTGGCGAAAGTCTTGCACCCGCAAGTGAAAGTAAGCCGCGAAGCCGAAGCCGCCATCCGGCCGCTGCCGTTGAAAGCCCACGCCGCGCAAGTTTGATTTTGTAGCGATGCTCCGGTCATTGTAGTGGCCGGTCTTTAGACCGGTGATTTTGCACTTCGTGCTTTTCTGCCTCGGATCTCCTGTCCTGGTCCTGGAACTCTTTACCCCCTATACCTCGCCTTTTCTTTCGTAACTACAGATGGCAAAGGACTTACGCGATCTTGCAAGAGGAACGTGAAGGTAGGTGTCTGCTTGCCCAGAGCCGGAGGGAAGGGCCGCGCGTAGCGACAGCGTCGAACCAAACACGCGGCAAGATAGCACGAGAGTATAGGAAAGGTTAAGTGATTAGCAGGGAATGGCCGGAATTGGGTTGTGGACGGTCATGGATACAGGTGAAAGGTTGTGCTGGGCGCAGATCGGCTCGTTTAACGTCTTGTCCCGGGTTTCCAAATGGAAACTTCATCCTCCGCTCGCCGCTTTGATTTGAAGTTCATCAACGAATCGTGCACCGTTGGCAGCCTCCGAGACATACGGAATACCTTCGTTGATGTGACCGAACCAGTTATAAATTTTTGCCAACAGACGGTACGCGACCTCGGCTGGACGAAGTTCAATATCTGCAGTACTCGCTGAAAATTCAAGCCGAAAACTATTCTCCGGCGCATGACGCTTAACTCCCGAGCTAAATCCGAACCTGTCCAGCTTTCCGCTACAGAGGTAGAGTCGAGTGTCGGAAGGTCTAACGGCGTTCTGCAACCCCAAATAGAAAGTAATCGAAAGATGGCGCCGAGTTAAGTGATGAACGAGGCGAGAGCAGAGCAAGGTGAAGTTGAGAGTAAACTCGACAAGCGCCAACGGATTTAGCCGTGGATTCGTTTCAAAATCTTGGTCCGATTGTCCCCACGCGAGAGAATCTGGACCTGCGGAAATCTTCACAATGAAAGTGCCATCTTCGTAAAGTCGAAGTAGTTTCCTAAATCCAGAGGTCAACTCTAGATATTCTCCCTTGATAATTCGGGCTTTGGCCTGTGTATTTAAGTCCCATCCCGCGTATCGAAGTTCTCCGGGGCGTTCGAGTAACTCCTGAATTGGACCTGCCGAAAAAATATCTTTGTATGTTGTAGGTTCGTCCGGAACCATTGCAAACGTCATCGTGGGGACGTTTAGCATTAGGTGCCACTTTCGACGCGATTTAGGCGTTCTTGTATGCGAGTCTTAGCCGATTGGCTTCCGGTAGCTTGCGAAGTTTCATGTCTAAGAAGTGCGTCTATCTTGCCGTCCATTTGCCGCAGTAAGGTTGGGACTTCATGCTTGCCGTGTTGCATCAAGTTATATAAATCAGTTCGGGTCATCGGCTGGTTGTTGTCATCGACGCGTTGCACCAGACCAAACACGATCTGTCCGATTTCCTCACCATTTTCAACGACATTTGATATCAAAAAATATTTGCGCTCCTGTAGTTGCGGTGGAACTTCGATGATTCCAACACCATTTAGCGGGTTCGTCGAATCAGGGAGCCAATGAATGACAAGTCCTTCGATCTCTGGATGGATGTAATGCTTGAGCATTCCATAATAATTTCCAATCGGAAGTCGTTCTGCTGGAAAGGGATTGACGGATTTAACGACTGGCCTCGACCTAGTTGGATCCTCTCGGTCTTCATCGAAACCGAGCAGAATAAATCCGCCGTCAGCGTTCGCGAATGCTGACACATCTTTTGCAAGTTCGTATCGCTGATCTGGCTCATCCAAGTTATACGGTATGAGTTTTGCGTCGAGCAAAAGACCTTCGAAGGACCCCACAAAGGAGTTAGGGTCCCGAGCTTCTACTTTTGCTTTGACTAGCGCAAATGTCATCCGGATTTTCGCTCTCGATCGAATCCTAAACTGTCTTACTCGGCATGAAATGTCTATGCGTAATATTCTTGGGCAGTGGACGAGCGGAGGACAGACGGCAAGCTTCCTCTGTCCCCGATTTCTCCAATTTCTGTCAGGCCCGGCAGGTTTTGCAGGGTTTCTTTCCGGCGGCTACGGCTTCCGTGTGGGAAGAAAATTCAAGCGTGTTATTGGGATTCAGGTAAGAAGCCCATTTACAACCCGGTCGATGAAAGTGCGGTCGCATTTTGCTCGCGACGAATGGGCCAAATTCGCTTTCACCGTCGCCTATAGTTCCTTTTCGCTGTGCATCTTGTATGACATTCATATTTCTATCCCCTGATCGTGATTTCGACTGCTTCTGGCGCTACGCCAAACGTAATCGCCAAACCTTGTTTCGCCTCTGACATTGTCAGGCCCCCAGTAGGCTTAGTTTCCTGTGCCACTGATTCCTGTGGGCGGCTTGTGGTCGGCATCGGCTCCCACTTGAGTCTTGACGGGTCGATTCCGAGTGCTTGAATAGTTGAGTACCTGACCGGATTCCGGTCGCCCTTGTTCCAAATGTCGGGCGTGTCTACTCGCGCGTACTCGCTGAATAGAATCCAGTACCTACCGGGTTTTTCGCGAGATGGCACTATGTCTTTAACCTTTCCAATTAGAAAAGCCGACCGATGTGGCTCCGACCCCTCGACTTTGCTGTGTTTCGCGTTGCGCGTACACACCGCAAACTTGCACTGGCGTGCATGACTCGGAACCAGGCGCCATCGCCCGGATCCGCCTTCACGAAGGATCCTTTCCGTGCTTTGCCTTGTGAAAAGTACGATTGTGTCTTCCATTGCCCCTCCAATAAAACAATCTTAAAATATTACGAATTATATTGTCAATATTTAATTTAAAGAATTTTCGCGATTCGTATAACTCCAATGAATAGAGAGGGATGCGGTTCGGCCAGGAGTCCGCGGGCTGCCGTTTGCTACGCTATTGGCCTTGTGCGTGAACGGACGTAGTGAAAGCGAATCAAATAGATATTCTCGCCGCGACCGTGTTTTGCGCACGCAAGTCCTCAGTCGTCAGTCATCAGTATTCAGTCAAAACAAAGCAGGAAGATAACGCAGAGACGCAGAGTTCGCGGAGGACGCGCGGAGAAGATGAAGTTGAGGCGCCACACGGGATGAAGGGCACGATATATCGTGCCCCTACATAAGAAGTGATATTGTGCCCCACATCTTGGGGTTGAACATGGGCAATGAAAAGCACAGGCGGTCGATTCGCTTGCCCGGAGCGGATTATTCGGAGCCGGGCGGATACTTTCTGACGATTTGTGCGGCTGGCCGGAAGAATATTTTTGGAGAGATTGCAGACGGAAATGTGGAGCTGAGTCCACTCGGAACGATATTGCGGGAATGTTGGATTGCGATTCCCGAACATTTTGCGCCGGCCGAAATCAAAGAGTTCGTGGTAATGCCAAATCACCTGCACGGCATTGTCGTTCTCCGTGTAGGGGCACGATATATCGTGCCCCTCGATCGGACGGCAAGGCAGACAGAGTCATTCCAATCGCCAACGAAGGCAACGATGCCAACGATCGTCCGAGCATTTAAGGCGGCGGTTACAAGAAAAGCTGGGGAACGATTGAGGATGACCGGCAAAGACATTTGGCAGCGGAATTATTTCGAGCGCGTTCTGCGGAATGGGAAAGAATATGCCGACGCAAGCCGGTACATTTTGGAGAATCCATTGAAGTGGGAGTGGGATAAGGAGAATGCGGCGGGCAATGCGTTGACGAGTGGCGCGGTGGGTGGCAAGTTCGAATGACTTTGCCGCGAAGAGGGCACGATATATCGTGCCCCTACGTAGGAAACGTCAAAACCAGCACGCTTGCATCGGCAGGGCGCGGCACCCGGCAATGAGAGGCACACAAATTTGGTCTTGCGAGTTGAAGGAGAAAATCCCATGAAAGAAAACGTCCTCTTAACCGGCGCTTCTTTGCTCTCGATTCTCCTCGTAACGCTTCATCTGACGAGCGATACCGTCCACGCGCGCGTCGGCACGGGCGAGGCCGGCGGCGCAACCCTCGTGGCGGTGCCCATCCTGGTCGTCTGGTTGTACGGAACGTTGCTGCTCGGCGAACGGCGGTCGGGATACATCATCATGCTCGTCGGGGGAATCCTTGCGTTGCTTATGCCCATCGCCCACGTGATCGGGCCGGGCGGCATTTTTCATGGCCAGATCGCCAGGTCCAGCCCCGCGTTCTTGTTTGTCTGGACGCTTCACGCGCTCGGCGTGACGGGGATGTTTTCCCTTATCCTTGCCGTGCGCGGGCTGTGGACGCGGGCATGGAGCCGGACTGGAAAGTCCAATAATCCGAGCATGGAAACGTAGCAACGCTATTACGGTAACGGAAAATATAGGAGACACGTCTCATCTACGTACGACGTGTGATTACCAGGAGGTTTTCCCATGTTCAGGACGGCTTTGCTTGCGCTGCTTTTTGCTTCTCCGGCCTTTGCTCAAAATTCCGCAGTAAGCCCGCTGGCAGCTGCCGGTTGTGGGGCGAACGAAATACGTTTCGACGTCAAAACGGACAAGAAGCAACACCCAACTGCACAACCAGACGCTGGCAAGGCTCTGGTATACGTAATTGGCGCTGCCTCGTCCGACTATGTTGGCGTGCACATTGGAACGCCGCCGACACGATTCGGAATCGATGGCACCTGGGTAGGAGCGAATGGCTACCGGTCTTACTTTTTCTTTCCCGTCGAACCCGGCGAACACCACTTGTGTACAGGTATTCAATCGAGGTTCGAGCGGGTGGTCAGGTATTCCTTGGCGGCGACCAGCTTCACGGCTGAGGCCGGCAAGACGTACTACTTCCGGACAAAGACGCCGCTCGAAGAAAGTTCGAACCAACAGATAAAACTTGTACCGGTTGATCCGGCCGAAGCGCAGGTGTTGATAGCGGCCGCAGCATTTAGTACGTTCCATCGAAAGAAATGAAATTGTGACGAGATCGTTGCGTTTCCGAACTGTGACGATGCGTAAAAGCTTTCGTTGCCGAATGCGCAGCTAGACCAGTCCCATGCAAGAGGACCGACGATGAAAGAGGATTTTCTGCGATTTGACGGTGCCGCGGAGCGAGACCCCGCCATCGATGCCTGGATGAAAAAGCATAAAAGGGAATTGGGTGCGATCGCGCAGCGGTGGTTTGAAGCGATGCGAACGTGCGGCGACGAAGTGCGCGAGCTTTTGCATGACGGCCATCCGACGGCGTGTTTAGGCGATGCGCCGTTCGGCTATGTGAATGTGTTCGCCTCGCACGTAAACGTCGGATTTTTTCACGGCGCGGTGCTGCCCGATCCGGCGCGCTTGTTGCAAGGCACGGGCAAGCACATGCGTCATGTGAAGCTGCAGCCGGGAACGGCCACAAACGCGGCGGCGCTCGGCGGGCTGATCGAAGCGGCGTACGCGGACATAAAGATGCGCGTCGAACGCGGCTAGCTTCCCCCGCGCAAACGCCAAACCCTGCCGTTTCAAACGCGAATCGTGCGGCAACCGGCTCGGGAGACCGACGGAAGAGAGTGGACGAAATCTCGCAAGAGATCGCGCAATCGTGTGCGGGCCCGATGAAGCTGCCCTTTTGACGTTCCGACCGACGAATCCATCATTTCGGCGATCTCGTGGTGTTTGTAGCCGTGGATGTCGTGCAGCACAAACACAATTTTGTGGGCAGTGGGCAACAGTTCGACGGCGCGTTTGAGGTTCGCGCGGTGAATCAACCCGGTGAGCAACACTTCGGGGTTGCCCGCCGCGCGGCCCGCCGCGGCGCCTTCCTCGCCGGGCTGCATTGTTTCGTCCAGCAGCTCCGTGCGCAATTTCTTCTTGCGCAAATGCATGAGCACGACGTTGATCGCCAGCCGGTGCAGCCAGGTGGAAAAGGCCGATTCGCCGCGAAACGTCTGAATCTTGCGCAAGACGAGGAGGAAGACCTCTTGCGTCAAATCCTCGGCTTCCGTTGGATTTCGGATCATCTGCATGCACACGGCATAGACATGGCGGCTGTGCTTGCGATAAATCCTTTCGAACGCCGCGGCGTCGCCCGCCTGAGCTTGCTGGACGATTCCTGCCTCCGGCAAGTCGTTTCCGCGCCGGCGTTCGCCTTCGCAATCCTCCATGCGCTTTCGGAGCGCGGGCACATGGTTGTAGTCATGACCGATCATCTCGTCCCCACCTCGTGCGCCGCTCTTGCGCCGCCCGCTGCAATGTTGGTTGGAGTGGTGTGCGCCCGCGCAGGACATGTGCAACTCCGGCGACCCACTTGCTGTGCCGCCGAAACTGTTTGCAAATGGATTTCCAACGTTCAAATCGATAACGCACAGAGAAGAAAGGGAATAGGTCGGATTCAGAAATTCGGCATGCGGTAAAAATTACGTGAGCCGTGGAATCGCCGGGTACTGGACCCATGCTCGGTGCGAGAAATTTTGCCGGCCGCTCGTTGTGATTCGCTTTCCCCATTTCGCCGATTGACGCGCCCCGAAAGAGGATCGACCCGACTCTCCGCATCGGCGAGCAAAAGCAATATTGCGTTAAGAAAGTTCACTTCCGTTGAAGGCAAAATAGGCGTTGAGCATCCGTCACGGGCGCTGCGGGGTAGAGATCGAAGCAATGAGGTCTACAGTATGGCGGCGGCCAGAACAACAATCGCGATGAGTAGGGTGCGATAGAACAGGAGTGCCTATTCCATTGCTTTGCTTGATTTTCAACCTGTACCCGGAAGAATGTTTGGACGCAAAATTGAGCAAAAGGTGCCTTGAAGCTGGCGACGCAAAAATGGGTCGAAATTACAAACCTTGAACCGAACCTAACGCACGGCTATAGTGCGTGAATGTTGTCACGTAGATTGCTAACGAGCTTCGTAATCTTGCTATCGTACCCGGCGGCCCTTTTCGCGCAACTTCCCAAGCGGCTGGAGCGCTGTCTTCCTAACCCCACTTTGGCCCAGGAAATTCGCGACATGCAGCGGGAAGTGGAGCCGCAAAAAGTCACATTACATGTGGCACGCATCGAGTTTGACGCGAAGAGCGGCATTCCCCCAGAGCTTCAGCGCGAAATCAGCGCGGACGTGCAGCAAAGAACATTTGAAGAGGACTCGGACACGGATTACTTGGAAGAAGCAGCGAAAGATGTTGCGGAAGTGGCGGTTCGCGGATCGCTGCAGAACCGAGGCTATTTTAAAGCGCTGGCCCACTCTGAACTGACGGTGCTTAAGGAGGAAGGCTCGGACATTCAGGTGGCGGCCGCAGTCAGCGCCGATTTGGGGTCGCAATACCGCGTCGGGAAGATAGAGATTAAGCCTGCTGATCCCGACAAGGTGCTTTCGATGCATTCACAAGCGCTTAAAAGAGAGTTGGGGCTTAGAGAAGGCGAAATTCTTAATGTGGATGCGATCCGCGCTGCGCTCCACAATCTCACAAAGATTTATGGCAAGTTCGGATTTATTGACATGACAGCGGAACCTGATTTCGCGGTTGACGACACGCAAAAAATAATCGACCTGGCCATTCGTATTGATGAGCAAAGGCAATATTACGTTAAGGAAGTTCAGTTCTTCGGTGTGGATCAGAAACTAGAGGAAAAACTAAAAGAGGAATTGCCAAAATCCATGTGGCTTTTCGATTCTGGCCGTCTGGAAGATTTCTTCAGAAAAAACAAGAACGTTCTACCTTCGTATGCGTCTCTGGACGATATGGAAGTCCATCGCAGTGCCAAGGAGGGGTCGGTTTCGATTTTGTTCGATTTCCGGCGGTGCCCGGGAGAGACAAAATAATCGTTGAGCGGCTGTGACGTGCGTTGCGTGGCAGGCATCTAACCGGCCAGTCTGCCTGGTTCGGGCGGACGAACTTATCCCGAGGTGAAGGCATGAGCGTTTATGGTGGCAAAGAAATGGCGGCCGCGTTTCGCACCGTCCGCAAGAACACGATTCAGATTGCCGAAGATATTCCGGAGGACAAGTACGACTTCGTGCCCGCACCGGGCGTGAAGCCGGTGGCGAGGACGCTGGCGCACATGGCGCTTTCGCAGCGCATCTGGCCGGAGCTGGCAAAAGAAGGCCTCACCACGCTGGTGGGATTCGATTTTATGAGTCTGCGCGAGCGAATTATTTCGGAAGAAGCCAAGCCGCGCACGAAGGCGGAGCTTTTGGAATTGCTCCGGATCGAAGGAGAAAAGCACGCAACGTGGCTGGAATCGCTGACCGACGAATTTCTTGCCGTGGAAGTAATCGACGGCGATGGCAAGACCGTGAAGACGCGCTTTGAAAGAGTTTTGGGCGGCAAAGAACATGAAATGCATCATCGCGGCCAGTTGATGCTGATCGAGCGGCAGCTTGGAATTACGCCGCACTTGACCAGGCAGACGGAAGAGCGAATGAAGCAGCTGCGCGCGGCAAAGGCGTAAAAGCAAGCGGGCACGAACGATCGCGCCGCTAAAAAACTTGACCGATGAAATGACCGTGGCCGTTCAGTTGGCCGCAGTCATTTTCTTTTGCCAGTATTGGTAAAAGGGCAGGCCGATGAGGATGAGGCCGAGGCCGATCGAAGAGCGGCCGGGATTTTGGAACAGCACGCTCACGGTGAGCGCCAGCGCGCCGGCAACGAAGATTCCCGGCACGACGGGATAGCCCGGGCAGCGATACGGGCGAGGCAAGTTCGGTTCCGTGATGCGCAGACGGAAAAGAGAGACGACGGCGAGGCCGTAAAAAATCCAGGTGGCGAAAATGAAGAGGCTGGTGAGCTCGTCGAACGTGCCGGTGAGCGCCATGAGGCTCGTCAGCACGCCTTGAAAAATGAGCGCGCGGCCGGGCGTGAAAAATTTGGGATGAATGCCGTCGGCCACTTGAAAGAAAACTTTATCGCGCGCCATGGCGTACGGAACGCGCGCGCCGCTGAGGACGGAAGAGTTGAGCGAGCCGATGGCGGAGATGACCATGGCCAGCGTGATCCAGATGGCGGCGCCGTGGCCGGAAACATGTTCGACCACGTCGGAAGCGATGTGCTCCGAAGCGGCGACGGAAGAAAATGGAAGCACGCGAAGGCAGGCGGCGCTGAAGAGTAGATAGATGACGGCAACAAGTCCGACACCGCCGACAAGCGCGCGCGGAAAATTCTTTTGCGGGTCTTTGACTTCGGAGCCGACGAGATTCAGATCTTCCCAGCCGTCGTACGCCCATAGCGCGGCGGCAAGCGCGGCGAGGAAAGCGGTGAGCAGGCCGCCATGGATCGCCGCGGGCCAGATCGGGTCGGCGCCGTGCGCGGAGGTTGGCGCGAAGAACGCCACGCCAATGATCAGCAGCACCGAAAATATCTTGATGAACGTCAGAAACACCTGCACCGCGCCGCCGAATTTTACGCCGATGTAATTGATCGCCGTCATGACGACGAGCCAGACGACGGCGAGCGGCTGCGCCCACGTGAAAGCAAAATCGTACGGCTTGATCCAGTGAGCGATGCCGGGCAGGTGAAGCGTAAAGATTGGCGTGGCGATTCCGGGAACAAGATACGCGAGAAATTGCACGCCGCCCGCGGCGATCGACGCGGCGGACGCGGGGCGTCCGACGATCGAGTGCATCCATCCGAAAAGAAAACCCCACGTTGGTCCGAAGCCGCGGCGGAGATACGCGTACTCGCCGCCCGCTTCCGGAATGGCCGCGCCCAATTCCGCATACGAGAGCGCGCCAAAAATGGAAAGCAGCGCGCCGGCGATCCACGCCGCAAACACAACGGAAACGCTGTGCCCTTCGCGCGCCATCTGCGCCGGTTTCAAAAAAATTCCGGTGCCGATCATCGTGCCCACCACGATCGCGGCGGAAGCCCACGGGCCGAGCCCGCGCACGAGTTCAAGCCGGTTTTCTTGTGGAGGAGAGCTCACGCGCTTTTCTCCCGCGACCGCGCTCGAAGAATTCTGCTCATCAGGCTGCCGACGAACAATGTAACAGCAGAACCGATGAGGACATACCACGTAAATGCGACCGGCGTGAATCGCCAAATCGAAACAATCACGGCGAGGCCGGTGAACATGCCGATCGTCGCGCCGGTGGCGGTGGCTTTTTTATCAAACGTGCCGAGAAAAAAAAGCCCAAGAAGGCTGCCAAAGGGAATCGACGCCACCTTAAGGCCGGTTTCAAGAAAAGGTCCCCACGTTTTCATGCCGAAGGCCAGCAGCACCGCGCCCCACGCGAGCGTGACGCGGCGCGAAAGTCGCAGGAATTCTTTGGGATTCGTTTGGCGGCCGCTGAGGCGCGAGAAATCGAGAACGGTGCTCGCGGCAAGCGAATTAAGCGAACCGCTCGCGTTGGACATGGCCACGGCAAGAATCGAGGCGAGCAGAATTCCCGCAAGGCCCGTGGGCATTTCGCGAACAAGAAAAATCGGAAGAATGGCGTCCGGCTTTTGCCCGGCGGCGAGCAGCGGCGTGTGTTGCGAAAAAACGAAAAGCAAAACGCCGACAAGAAGAAAAAGAGTGAATTGAAAAAGCACGATGAAGCCGCTCGCGACGAGCGCGGCGCGGCTGTCGCGTTCGCTTTTTGCGGCAAGCAGCCGCTGCACGATGGTCTGGTCCGTGCCGTGGCTGGCCATCGTAAGAAACGCCCCGCCAAGGAGGCCGGACCAAAACGTGTATTCCTTCACGAGCGAGAATGAAAAATCGAGGAACGCAAGTTTGCCGCCGGACGCAGCGGCAACTTGCTCCACTTCCGCCCAGCCGCCGGGAATACGGTGAAGCAAAAACGCGAACGTGACGGCGCTGCCCACGAGATACAAAAAAAGTTGCGCGACGTCCGTCCAGATCACCGCTTTCATCCCGCCTTCAAACGTATAAACAATCGTGAGCGCGATCACGATGAAAACCGCAAGCCGCTCCGAAGTGCCGAGCGCGACGCTCACGACCAGCGCGATCGCGGCCACGCGAACGCCTTCCGCAAGCGCGCGTGTAACGAGAAATGTCGAAGCGGCAAGCGATCGCATGCGCGGCCCGAAGCGCTTTTCGATCAGCGCGTACGCCGTAAAAAAATCTCCGCGAAAATAGCCGGGCAGTAGCAGCAGGACGATGAGGAAGCGGCCGAGCACGTAGCCAAAAACGAGTTGCAAAAAAGTGATATTGCCTCGGAACGCGATCGCCGGCGTACCGATGATGGTCAATGTCGAAGTTTCCGTGGCAACGATCGAAAACGCGATCGCCCACCACGGCGCGGTGCGGCCGCCGAGAAAATAATCGCGCACATTCTGCTGGCCGCGGCGAAAATAAACGCCAAGCGCGGTGACGCCGAGTAAATAAAAAACGACGATGGCGAGATCGAGCGCGTGAATGGGCATGAAGTGCGAAGAGGATAGAGGCGGAGGCACGCAGCCGTCAAGAACGGAGCGCCAGGAGAATTGAGTTCCGCTATGCTTTGAGAATGCGAATCGGCATGGGCTTGGACGGCGGCGGCACGAAGACGGATTGCGTCGTGATGGAAGAAGGTGGAAGAATTTTGGGGCGAGGCCGTGGCGCGGCGTCGAATCCTTCGCGAATTGGATTGGAAGCGGCGGCTCGCGGCGTGCGGCAGGCCGCCGAAGCGGCGCTGAATCACGCAGGCTTAAAAATGGAACAAGTGACCGATATTTGCGCGGGGCTCGCCGGAGTGGCGGCGCCGGAACGCGCCGCGCCGATGCGGGAAATGTTGAGCGGATTTTTTGCCGGAAGAAAATTCGAATTGTGCACGGATTTGGATCTGGCGCTCGCAGCGGCGGGCGCTTCGAGTGCGATCGTTCTTGTCGCGGGCACCGGGTCGGCGGCGATTGGAAGAAACGGCGTGGGACGCGTGGCGCGCTCCGGCGGCCACGGGCCGAACAATAGTGACGAAGGAAGCGCGTTTTCCGTGGGGAAGCGCGCGGTGGAAGCGGTGAAGAGCGGAGCCGGCGGCAGCGCGAGCGCGCTCCGCGCGCGGATTTTGGAGCAACTGGGTGTGGAATCGGCGGAAAGCATTTCCGGTTTGGAAGGAGACGCGGCGGACGCCGTGTATCCGCGCGTTTTTCCCATCGTGGCAAATGCCGCCGAGGAAGGCGACGAGCTTGCGCGCGGTTTGTTGCACGATGCCGCAAAGAGCCTTGCATCCTTGGTCAAAGCAGTGCACGCAGAACTTGGAATCGCGGGAATGGATTTCCTTTTAGGAAAAACCGGCGGCATGGTGGGGCGTTCGAATTATTTTGACGACATGCTGGACGCGGAACTTCGCCGCATCGCGCCGCAAGCCAAACTCGAAATTCTTCGCACCCCGCTTGCCGAAGTCGCGGCCCGTCTGGCGGTCGAGCGATGAGTGAACCATTGGAATTCGAAGAGAAAAAAACGAGCGGCGAGAATCCGGAGTTAGGCGAACGGCTGCGAACCGCTTCGCCCGACGTCCTGCGAACGCTCGTAAACGATCCCGCGTTGAACGAAGAGCAAGCCGCATTGCTGCTCACTCGCAAAGACCTCGCGGGCGAATTAATCGAAGAACTGGCGCAGCGCAAAGCGCTCCTGAAAAACTACGCCGTAAAAAAATCGCTCGTCCTTCATCCGCACACGCCGCGGCTCATCAGCCTGCGCCTCTTGCGCGACTTATATTTGATGGACCTCGTGCAACTTACTCTCACGCCCGGTGCGCTCGCCGAACTCAAACGCAACGCCGAAGCGCAACTCATCGCGCGCCTGCCGCAATTGCCGCTCGGCCAGAAAATCACGCTGGCCCGCCGAGGCCCCGGCCGCGTTGCGGGAGAATTGCTCGCCGAAGGGCATCCGCAAATCCTGACCATCGTCTTGGACAATTCGAATTTGAACGAGGCGCACGTATTGAAAGCGCTGGCCAAGGTAAAGCTCGCGCCGCGCGTGGCGGAAGCCGTTGCCCGCCATCCAAAATGGTCCGCGACGTATAACGTCAGGCTGGCGCTCGTGCGCCAGCCGGCCGCCACGCTCTCCACAATCCTCGCGTTTTTGCCCGAATTAACCGTTTCCGATTTGAAAGAGCTCACCGCTCCGGGCATTGTCGCCGAAAATTTGCGCCGCTACCTGCAAGCGGAAATACAGCGCCGAATCAGGCGTGGAAAAGGCGGCACGACGAAGCAACGCGAAAACGGTTAGCGTCTCGCGGCGCAAGGGGCGCTTCTTGGTGGCGATTTCGGCAATACAGGGAACAAAACAAAGTCGCACGGCGTCGTATAACAATGAGTGAAACAGGAGTATTGTTTCTTGCAAGCGGCGAGATCGCCCGTGCGCCGTGGCTTGGGAACCCGCTTGGGGGGACTCACCAGCATTATGGGCAGTGGGGATCAAGCAATTCGCCGGTTCGAGCGCCGCTGGGCGCCTCGTTTCCGTTATCATGCCGACCTCGAAATCGAATGGGGTTCCACCGTCGTGCGCGCCCGCACCAGGGATTTGAGCGCGAACGGCATGTTCATCGAGTCGGTCGATCCCTTGTGGGTGGGCGCCGGCTTTTCCGCGGAATTGACGCTCGATCGCCCGCTGCGTGTGAATTGCTTCGTAAAGCGCGTCGAGCCCGGCCGCGGCATGGGTGTTTCCATCGCCCTCGCCGAAGAGGCGCACCAGCAGCAATATCAGGATTTCATCAACTCGCTTTCCGGAGCGACTCCGGAAATTCAGCCCTGACATCGCGGTATGATTCCTGAAATGACACGATGCCTCGATTGCGGCGCCGAGCGCGACGCGGATCAGTGCGCTTCCTGCGGCCTCACCGCGGACGCAGCCGAGTTGGTCTTCCGCCGCAAGCTCATCTATCGCACGCTTGCGTTTCTCGCCGGCTCGCTTTGCTTCCCGTACGTCAGCCAGGTCTTCCCGCCGCTCGATCTCGATTGGATGCTGGTTTTCTTCGGTCTGCTTTTTTTCATCGCGCTGGCGCTCGCCGTCTTGCTCGATCGTCTCGCGCGGCGCCACGCCGAAATCGAAGTCGTAAAAAGAATTTTCACCGGCTTTCTGCCGTTGCCGTGGATTTTGACGGCCATTTTATTCGTCAATGGCAAGTTCGACAGCCCGAAACACATCGAGTACGTTCCCGCCACCGTTCGCGACACCTTTTACATGAAAGGAATCGTCCGCGGCAGCCGCCGCCTCATCGTCAATTCGTGGCGCCCGGGCAGAAAATTCGAACGCATCCCGGTCGAAGTGGACGACTACGAACGCTTCCGCGTCGGCGATTCGCTCGAAGTCGCCGTCGAGCCGGGCGTCGCCGGCATTCCGTGGGTTTACGGCGTCTATCGCAAAGGCCCGCCGCGGCCCTGACGCCGCCATCCGCCGGCACCGCTCAATACAACGGTTCGCCGTTCGCCTTCAGCGGCGTTTGAATGTCCAGATAGTTGCCTTTCGCGCCAAAACGAAAACGCAGCCGGCGCAACTGGCCGACGTCGCGTTCGCGCCAGTCGGTAATGTCCGCCGGGTCGCCGGTATTCGCTTCCGCCAAAAATTCCACGTCGTCGCCTTTTTCCTTCACTTTTTCCGGATCGATGTCGAACACGAGCTGCTGATTGCGATCGATCAACAAATAGCGTTTCCACAAGCGCAGCAGCAAAACGCCTCGTTTGCCGGAGTAATAAAGATTCCAGGATTTTGGCGCATCGTCGTTGTAGCGCACAATCGCGAACGGCACGCTCTTCCAAAGATTTTTCGTTTTTGGCGCCGATTGCGCGCGCCCCGGCGCAGCGCCGGCAACGAAAACAGCGGCCGCGCAGAGAGCCAGCGCCGAAAAGCGTATGCAACGTGAGTTCATGGTCACCACTCCGAGTTTACGATGCAAGACCATTGCCGGCAAGGAAGAGGCCTTTAACGAAAATACAGTGCAGGTATAATGCGTGCCGATGAATCGTGCCATGAGCTTGTTCCGCCGCGCGGTAAAGATGTTCGGGCGCGTCTTTCCTCGATGCAGCATGCTTTCCCAGGCCATCGCCTTCAATCTGTTCCTCGCCTTTTTCCCAACGCTTCTGCTCGTCGTGGCCATCGCCACCAGTCCGCTCGGCAGCCACACCGACATGCTGAACATGATCACGGACTTCACGCGGTATCTTCCTCCCGGCAGCCGTCAGATCGTTTCCGAGTTTTTGATCCGGCGCGCGCCGCAAGCCTGGAAATGGGCGGTGGTCGGCTGGGCGGGCACGCTTCTCGCCGGCTCGCAGGTGATGAAGCTCATCATGGAAGGCATTCACACGATCTACGGAGACGTGGAAAAACCCGGCTTTTTGCACCGGCAATGGCGCGGATTGGTTTTGCTCCTCTCGACCATCGCTCCGCTCCTCGTCGCGTCCGCCCTCGGCGTTTTCGGGCGTCCGATCCGGTATTGGGTCACGCGTGAACTCGGTCCCGCACATCCTTTCAGCGGTCTTTGGCCATTTTTCTTTCCCCTCGCGGCAATGCTTTTGTCGCTTTCCGCGCTCACCGTCATCTATCGATTTGCGCGCCCGCAAGAGCATAGTCTGCGCAACGTCCTGCCCGGGGCCGTCGTCGCCACTTTATTGTGGTGGGTCGTCGACGTTTCCTTCGGCTTGTACGTCAGAAGGGTGCCGTATTCAATCGTGTATGGCGGCCTCGCCGCCGTCATCGGTTTGATGGTCTGGATGCAGTTGTCCGCCGTCGTCGTCTTTCTTGGCGCCGCTTGGAACGCCGAATTGCAAGACGCAAGGCGTGCCGCCAACCCGCATTGAATAGAACATTACGAAGGCGTATATTCGCGGTACGGCGCTCACCCACCCTGGGGCGTATTCCGGCGCGGATGGCAGGTAGCCGCCGTGTGGCCGCCGCCGGAAAAAAGGAAGGTACGTCCTGCAAAGCGATTTTCACGCGTTAAGAAGGTATGTGTGTTGGAGCGGTGCGCTGCTCTTGGCGTGCGCGCTCACTTCGTTCGCGCAATCGCCGCCGGATAACAACGCGTCCCCGCCCACCGCGCAAAGTCCTTCAATCTCCGCGCCTTCGCCGGAACCAAAAAAACCGGAAGTCGAAACCCGCGATACACCCGCCGTTTTCAAGGTTCGCGTAAATCTTGTCCTCGTGCGCGTTGTCGTGCGCGACCAAAAGGGCAAAGTCGTCGAAAATCTCCATCAGGAGGATTTCGCGCTTTCCGATGGCAAAAAGCCGCAAATCGTCTCTTTTTTCAACATCGAGACGCCGGCGGCAAAAATCATGCCCGTCACCACCGCGGAAAATGTGCCGGCCGCGCCCGCCGGCGTTGCGAAGGCCGATCTTCCGGCAATCCCGCAGCGGTTTGTCAGCATTCTGTACGACGACATTCACATGTCGTTGGAAGACTCCGTCATCGCGCGCGACGCCACCACGCGCCTTTTTGGCGCGCTGGCCCCCACCGACCGCGTGGGAATCTATACAACTTCCGGGCAGAGCACGCTGGAGTTTACAAGCGACCACGAAGCTCTAAAGCGCACGCTCAGCGGCATTCTGCCGAAACCGCTTTTCGGACGCGTTTCCGGAGTGCCGGATTGCCCCGATATCAGCTATTACCAGGCGGACCTGATCGAAAACAAAAACGACACCCAGGCTTTGGAAGTGGCCGCGGCCGAAACCGTGGATTGCGCCTTCAATGGCGATCAAACCAAAATCACCCAGGCCAGGGTGATCGCGACGCTCGCGGCGGAGCGCTCCTTGAACAGCGGCGACGAAGAATCCCAATTCGTCTACCGCCACATTGAGGATGCCTTGCGGCGCCTCGCCGGCATGCCCGGCCAGCGCGTGATGGTTTTCGTTTCTCCCGGTTTCATTCTTTCGCAGTTGTTTACCGAGGCGTCTGGAATCATCGATCGCGCCACGCGGTCAAATATCGTAATCGACACTGTCGATGTGCGCGGCCTCTACACGCCGGACCTCCTCGGAGACATCGCGAATCCGCCCGGCGGCTCTTTCCGCGTCTCCGGCCAAAAAGCCGCATACCGGACCGCAGCGCAATTCGAACAATCGGAGATTCTGGATGAATTCGCCGCCGGCACCGGCGGAACGTATTTTCACAATCGCAACGATGTGGACGAGGGTTTAAGGCAAGCCGTGGCCGCTCCTCCCGTTTCTTACGTCCTCGGCTTCGCGCCGCAAAATTTGAAGCTCGATGGGAGTTATCACACGCTCAAGGTCACGCTCACCGGAAAGCAGAAATTCAGCGTGCAAGCCAGAAAAGGTTATTTCGCTCCGCGCAAGGCTCGCGATCCCGTGGAAACCGCGAAACAGGAAATCGAGGAAGCCATTTTTTCGCAGGATGAATTGAAGGATCTGGCGGTGGACCTGCAAACCCAGTTCTTCAAGCCGGAACCCGCGCAGGCAAAGCTCTCCGTTCTGGCTCATGTCGATCTGAAATCGTTGCAATTTCGCAAAGCCGACGGACGCAACCGCGACGACTTGACGCTGGCCACCGCGATTTTTGACGACAATGGAAATTTTGTCACCGGCGGCGAAAAAATTGTCGAGATGCGTCTGCTGGATGCGACCTTGGACCGGCTGGGCCGCTCCGGCATCAGCATCAAGTCCAGCTTTGACGTGAAGCCGGGTTCGTATCTCGTGCGCCTCGTCGTGCGCGACGCTGAAGGCGAATTGATGGCCGCGAAAAACGGAGCGGTCGTGATTCCGTATTAAAACGATTTCTGCCGAGTTCGTTGGTTTTGCGTTCGGCCAGTTGGATGTCGGAAGTTGGGCAAAGCGGAGGGAAATATGTCCGGAAAAAAAATCGGTTTCGGCGCAAAAAAATTGTCGATGGGCGCGTTCGCCCTCTTGCTCGGATTTTCGCCGTTTGTCGCAACCCTTCGCGCGCAAGAGCCGCCGAAACCCGCTCCCGCGGACGCCGCGGGCGATTTGATCTCTTCGGACACGGTGATCAAGAAAGAGTCGAAGCAAGTGCTCGTGGACGCGATCGTCACCGATAAAAAAGGCAAATACGTTCGCGATCTCGCGCAAGGCGATTTCAAGGTGTACGAAGACAATAAAGAGCAGCCGATCTCGAGCTTCAGCGCCGGAACTTCGCAAACTCCCGGACCAAACAACAATCAGAAACATTACTTAGTTCTGTTCTTCGACAATTCATCCATGGAAATGCCGGACCAGTTGAACGCGCGCAGCGCCGCGACGAAATTCATCGACGCCAACGCCGGTCTCAACAATCTGATGGCCGTCGTGGAGTTTGGCGGCTCTCTTCGGATTCTGCAGAATTTCACGGCAAGCGCGGAATTGCTGAAACGCGCCGCGTCGGGCGTAAAGGCGGCCTCAATCGCTTCAAATTCGGACGCGCCCTTTAGCGGCAACGGCACGATCTCGGATTCCGGCGCGATCTCTTCCGTGTCCGCCGCCGAAGCGGATTATGGCGCACGCTCGATGTTGCTCGCCATTCGTTCGCTCGCCAAAAATTTGCGCACGATTCCCGGAAGAAAAATTGTCGTGCTGATTTCCGCCGGCTTTCCGATGTCTCCCGAGCGCCAATCGGAATTGACCGCGACGCTCGACGCGTGCACAAAAGCAAACGTCGCCATTTACGCCTTGGACGCGCGCGGTTTGCTCGCCGGTTCGCTTCGCGACGCTGAACGAAGGTTTCCAAATACCGATTCGAATCGCGCGCGCGCCGTCGCATCCGTCGGCCTTCGAACCAAATCTGTCACGCCGCGCGTCGCGCTCGCATCGTTTCCCGAGCCCCAGCGCCCCGGCGGCGGCGCGGGCGGCGGCGGTACAGGCGGTGGCGGAACCGGGGGCGCAGGCGGCCGTGGCGGCGGAACGGGTGGAACGGGTGGTACCGGAGGCACGGGAGGACGAGGCGGCACCGGCGGAACCGGCGGAACGGGCGGAACCGGCGGGACGGGCGGGCGCGGCGGCTCGGGCGTTGGCGGCGGCGGAACGGGAACGACGCGTGCGCCGGTGAATTCGAACGCCTTCAACAATCCTTATACGCAACCGCGGTCGATCGTGCCGCAGTTGCCGCCTTCCGCGTTGCCGAATCAGGAGATTCTATCGGCGCTCGCGGCGGGAACGGGCGGGTTCACGATTTTCAATACGAACGATCTACTCGGCGGTTTGCAAAAAATTGCCAGCGAACAAAACGAATTTTATTTGCTTGGATATGTTCCGCCCGATACGGCCGAAGGAAGCTGCCACACTCTGAAAGTGAAACTGAACCGCGGCGGAATGAATGTGCGGGCGCGGACGGGATATTGCAATTCGCGTTCGACAAACGCGCTCGAGGGCACGCCGGTGGAAAAGCAGCTGGAATTGCGCGCGAAGGATTCCGCGGCGTCGAGCGCCTCGCCGGTGCAGGTGCCGTACTTTTATTCCGGCGCGAACGTCGCGCGCGTGAATCTGGCGATGGATATTCCCGGCGAAAGTTTTCATTTCGACAAAGACAAAGGGAAATATCACGCGAATTTGAGCGTGCTGGGCATCGCGTACAAGCCCGACGGAACCGTCGGCGCGAAATTCAGCGATCAAGTTAAGCTCGACCTCGAAAAAGACGAATGGAAGGAATTTTCCAAGGGGCCGTATCACTACATGAATCAATTCGACGCCGCGCCCGGCGCTTACAAAATGACGGTCGTGCTGAATTCGGGCGGCGAGGCGTTCGCCAAATCCGAGTGGCCGTTGAAGATCGAAGAGTACGACGGAAAACACTTGAGTCTCGGCTCCGTCGTGATTTCGAACGCCGCGCAGCGCGTGGAAGCGATTGCGACCAGCGCGGACCTCGACGCCGTGCTGCTCGAAGACCGCACCCCGCTCGTGGTGAGGGGCATGGAGATCAAACCCGTCGCGATAAACCGCTTCAAAAAAACGGAAAGCGTGATCATGTATTCCGAAATTTATGAACCGCTACTCCTTGGAGAAAATCCGCCGAAAGTTGTATTCGGGTACAACGTCATTGACCGCGCCACGAACCAGCAAGTGATGACGACGGGAAGCATCCCGGCGGCGGACTTCATGCAAAAAGGAAGCCCCGTGATTCCAGTCGGCCTGATGGTGAAAGTGAATGAGCTGAAGCCGGGGCAATACCGATTGGTCCTCATGGCAATCGACGGCGCAGGCCAGCAAGCGGCAAACCGAACCGCCGATTTCGATGTGACGGAGTAGCCGTTTCTTCTTGACGGCTAGCAACTCCGAGACGAACCCCAAGACCCAGGTTCCCAACACCGGAACCATGGGGCACCCTCAGCCCTACTGAACTTTCCTTAGACGTAACACACTGATATTCTCTCCCCGTCTACTATGTCAACCAATTTCGCCAAACCAATCTCTGGACACCCGGCGAGGAAAAATACCGCGTTTGCTAGTGACAAAAGGCTCGAGGGTTTTTCTAAAATTCAATAGACCTAAGACAGAGGTAAGTGGCCCATGATCCTTGTCTCGACGAGATTTTGCGCCAGACTAGCCATCGCGAGCCGTAGCTTTTCATCTGCCTATTCGACTCGCTCGCAGCTGTTCTCTTTGCCATGTAATCCTTCGCCGCGAGTAGTACGAAGGTAATCTGTGCCCAGCGTTGCGCTGCCCCAAACTATTTGAATTGAGGGCTATGTCTAAGCTCCCTTTCACATGTCAAACTCAAAACTCTTGAACTTTTACACCGGTGTGGCACCTGATGATATAGGCCGGTACTTGAGCGAGATTCTGAAATGGTCAGATGACGAGCTGGAACTTCGCCACGACTACATTCAATGGTTGTTTCCCTTGATAGAACGGAGTGGCTTCAATCCAAGTGCGCCAGTGCTGGACGGCCAGACTATTCAGGAATTCCAGTCGCGTCCGGACCTCCAACGAGTCATGCGATCCTCATTTCTCCGAATGTTAGGCTTCTACGGGCTGGAGATCGTTGAGTCCCGCCCGCCAACAGTTAGGCGTGCGTCCTTTTTCACGGAGCGCTCTAAGAACTGGCTAACATTCAGCAATCACAATCACTTGAGAATTACGAGAATCCTAAAGTCCATGAGGATTCTTGGGCTGGACGTTGAGGCCACTGCGTTATTCGATTGTCTGGCGAGCATCTACAACGAGGAATCAACCAAAGACTTTCCCGGCATTTCTGACGAGACGTTTCGATTCTGGAAGGAAAGAGTTTGAACTCCTTTCTGATTCTGTCGATGATGCGGCGGGACTCGTGAAGTGAATCGAAAAAAAACAGACAGCGGATCCCTACGGCGCTTTCCAGATGACGTTCTTGCTCCTGTCAAACAGAGTGAGAGAAGCGGCGGTTGTCTTATGCGTTTCGCCGGCGGGTGGCGAATAGGTCGAGGCATTAAGGCGGGTGGGTCGTCCTTCCGCATCGAGCGCCACTCACGACAACCCTAAATTCGCCGCACCTTCTTGGGTGGCCTACCCTTTGCGAAGTTTGCAAAGGGTGGGCCGCTCTTCTCTCGCTCTTTCCGTCCGCAGCAATAATTCAGTCTGCGCAACCTAGCTCTTCCCGATCGTTCTTACTCGGCCATCCCCAACAGTTCAGAACCACGGATCGATCTTCAAAATTGCTTCGCCTCGATAATAAAAACACCAACTGCTCCACGGCCAGTCGCCCGGATGTGTCACAAGCTTTGCGTCGACAGGATTCGCATGCATATAGTGCAACTTCTCCAACACCTTCGCCCGTGAATAGACGTTAAAATCGTGATACCTCCGTTGCCAAAATCTCCGCAGAACCTCGCTTTCTTCCGCGAACGGAAGTGCCCGTTGACCCCGTTGCCCTCGTTTTCTCCCACGCATCCGCCGGGAAACTCTTTGCTTAAACACTTGCATAACTTTTGCCGGACGCACCGCTTCGGATTCGCTGATCAGCAGATGCACGTGCTCCGGCATGACCACGTAGCCCACCAGTGCAAACCCGTACCGCGTTCGAACTTCCTCGAGTATCTTCACCACAAGATTTCGAGCGCGAATCGTCCCAAGCAAATGCCTTCTCTGATAGCAGCAAAACGTGATGAAATGCAGATCGCCATGTCCGGTAATTCGTTTAAGATTCTTCGGCATCGGAGTGAAGAGCCGCCCACCCTTTGCCCACTTCGCAAAGGGTAGGCCACCCACGATGGCCCTTCTTATCACTCTGCGATACTATTTAAAAGTGGTTACTTCGCTCGAAAATAAAAACGGCAACCCAAAGGATGACCCACCCGCCCGGCAGAAGATCAAAGAGAACTACCAAAACTTAGACTCACCGACTTTTACGAAGGGAGCAGCTCTACAGCCATGAATGTTTCGAGAGCCATACATCTAATCATCCTCTGCCTCTTACTCAATACGTTTAGCCCTGCACAAGTCGCACGAGATATTGAGCAGGATTACTCAAAGCTACTTATCGATGTAAATAAACCATATGTTTATCTAGAAATGGATCACGTTGGCCCGAGAAAGCCACTACGGAACGACGAGCCAAGTATCGGAATATGGTTGCACATAAAGAACAATTGCAATTTTCCAATCGTTGTTTTGGCAATCGGCGAGCACGATCAAGACGTAAAACAAGGCATTGCTCTACAGGATGAGATCGTGCCCGAGCCTCAAGCGTCTAACGAACAAAGGGGCGAGGATGCAACGGGGGGCGGTTTCATAGCTCCACAAGCACTTAAGGATATGACGGATATCTTCCGCTGGCCCAACATGACTGAAGAGGAGGTTAGAAGCGCAGAGGAAAAGCAGAGGACTTCCAGCAAGCACTTAGAGCGCCCTTTCGGTTACGGGAGACAGAATTATTTCAATTCATTCGTGCTCACCTTAATTAAACCCGGAGATCAACTCTATTTTAGCGTTCCTGCGAACCACGTGAGCAAGACTTGGCATTTTGAGATACCTTTTCGGCTCGCGGTGCCTAACAGGAGCCGAATCCGACCACCATACAGCTACGTGGCTTTTTATCAAGAGGACCTCGACCAAGCAGAAGGGAAGGCACCTATTCGTACGACTCACTAACCTATATGTACGACGAGCCACTTCGAATTCGGGGAGATGTCCAACGAAGTCGGCGGGTGGCGCACTCGATCGGAATCACCGTAAATTGAATGAGCGAGCAACTCGGGGCTGGACTCGCGTTTGCGATTTCGCTGCAGGCAAAGGGTGGGTTCTTTATTTTGAATTTTCTTGCTGTACTAAGCTGCTTCCGGACTGTGCGCGCGGAATTGACACGCCCCACGACGAATACAGCTTAGCGCGGCAACGCCAAAAGTACTGCGTTCCATGAATTGAAGGGTGGCGCGAAGGGTACAAGGTGGGTGCAAAGGCGCAACTTGTGCGGCGGAGCAGGGTTAGCCTAGGGAGAGCGTGAGCCTCTGCGCGGTGGCAGAGGGGGAGCGGACTCCTGGTGCGACACCGAACAAATTTCAAGAAGAGTTTGCTTTGTGGACGGATGATTCGGAACCGGCGGTCGGCGATTGCGTTGCTGACGGCCGCGATTTTTTTGTGCACTTTCGGAATTGATCTGCCTTCCTTTGCGGCGGTGGCCGCTGCGGACAAAAAACAAAAACAAGATCCGGCGCTGAAGAATTTGCCGATTACGGAATTGAGCGCGGACGAAGCGATTCAGCACGCGCTGAATCGGCTGGCGTATGGGCCGCGGCCGGGCGACGCACAGCGCATCAAGCAGATGGGCCTGGCGAAATGGATCGATCAGCAACTGAATCCGAACGGCATTGACGACAAGGCGGTCGAGGCGCGGCTCGAGAATTATCCGACGCTGAAGATGTCAACATTGAAATTATCGCAGGAATATCCGCAGCCGAAGCAGGCGGAAAAACAGGCGGCGAAAGCGGCGCAAGCGCAATCGGCGGAGCCGCCGAACCGGGCGGACCTTGCCGCGGCCGTCGTTGCGAACGACATGCGCGCCGGCAAAGGACAAAACGCAAACGCCGCGCCTGCAAGCGAAAGCAATAGCGGAACGATGAAGGACGAGCCGGCAACGGCGAACCCGGCGACGCGTGGAAATGCGGGCGGAAATAAATTGAGCGTGGATCCGAATGCGGTGCCGCGCGCGATTGCGGACGACAGCAAGCGGCCCGCACGCGTGGTGGAAGAGTTGGCGATGGCGAAAGTGACGCGCGCGATTTACAGCGAACGGCAACTGCAGCAGGTGATGGACGATTTCTGGTTCAACCATTTCAATGTGTTCGCGCAGAAGGGCGAAGTGAAGTGGTATTTGACGTCGTACGAGCGCGACGTGATCGAGCCGCACACGCTGGGAAAATTCAAGGATTTGGTGGAAGCGACGGCGAAAAGCCCGGCGATGCTTTTTTACCTGGATAATTTTTTGAGCGCGGACCCGCGCGCGGCACAGCGGGCGGCGGCGGAGCGCGCGGCGCGGCAGGCGCGGCGCGGAGGATTTGGCGGCAGGCCGTTTCCGCCGCCGCCGCAACAAGGGCAGAAGAAAAAGCAGGAACGCGGGCTGAACGAAAATTACGGCCGCGAATTGATGGAACTGCACACGCTCGGCGTCGACGGCGGATACACGCAAAAAGATGTGACGGAAGTGGCGCGGTGCTTTACGGGATGGACAATTGAAAAGCCGCGCGAGAATCCGGAATTCAAATTCGACGAACGGCTGCACGATCCGGACACGAAGATTGTGCTCGGAAAAAAGATTCATAACGGCGGAATGGGCGACGGAAAAGAAGTGATCGATTTGCTGGCGAAACATCCGAGCACGGCGAAATTTATTTCCACGAAACTGGCGCGGCGATTTGTTTCGGATACGCCGCCGCAATCGCTGATTGCGAAAATGGCGCAGACGTTCGAATCGAGCGACGGCGACATTCGCGCGGTGATGAAAACGATGGTTTATTCGCCGGAATTCTGGTCGCGCGAAGCGTTTCGCGCAAAGATAAAGACGCCGTTCGAACTGGTGATTTCCGCGGCGCGCGCGCTGGGAACGGACGTTGATACGCCGATGCCGCTGGTGCAATGGACGGGAAGAATCGGCGAGCCGCTTTATCAATGCCAGCCGCCGACCGGATTTTCGGACAAAGCGGACGCGTGGGTGAATACGGGCGCGCTGCTGAACCGGCTGAATTATTCGCTGGCGCTGGCGGGAAATAAAGTGCGCGGATCCAGGTCGGATGCGGCGACGCTGCTGGGGCTCGATATGTCCGCCGATCCGAAGGCGGCGCTCGATCGCGCGGTGGAGATGTTTTTGGGCGGAGAAGCGGCGCGCGGAACCGTGGAGACGCTGGAGAAGCAGATTGAGGATCCGCAGATTGTGCAGGCGAAGCTGGACGATCCGGTGAAGCGAGTGGATATGGGAGTGGTGGCGGGATTGGTGCTGGGCGCGCCGGAATTTCAGCGAAGATAGTTGACAGTTGAAAGTTGAACGAATCAGGCGGCGCTTGCGATTTTAGAGGATTTAACGCAGAGGCACAGAGGACGCAGAGAAGAGCGGAAGAGACGGCAAGAGAAGATTTGACACAGAGCGCGCAGAGGGAAGCGGCACGGAGTTCATAGAGAAGAAGAATGAAGAACGAGGGTGAGATGAGTTACGCATGTTGTGAGGGGATTCGCAATCTGAAGTTTTCGCGGCGGTATTTTTTGAAGCAAGGCGGCGTGGCGATGGTGGGGCTGAGCGCGATGCCGGCGTTTTTGCAACGCGCGGCGGCGGCGACGCCGACGGGCGGCAAGAAACAGCTTGTGGTGTTGTTTCAGCGCGGCGCGGCGGATGGATTGAACATTGTGGTGCCGTTCGGCGAAGCGAATTATTACCGGATGCGGCCGACGATTGCGATTCCGCAGCCGAAGAACGGCGCGAATGATGCGGCGGTGGACCTGGATGGATTTTTTGGCTTGCATCCGAGTCTGGCTCCGCTGGAAGCGCTTTTTCGCAAAAATCAGCTGGCGATTGTGCATGCGGCGGGATCGCCCGATCCGACGCGATCGCATTTTGACGCGCAGGATTTTATGGAGTCTGGCACGCCGGGATTGAAAGCGACGGAAGACGGCTGGCTGAATCGCGCGATGGAAAGCATTCCCGAAGAAGAAGCTTCGCCGTTTCGTGCGGTGGCGATGGGACCGAATTTGCCGCGCATGCTGCGGGGAAATTCTCCGGCGATTGCGCTGCCGGATGTAAGACAGTTCAAGATGATGGCGCAAAATCCGGGCGCGGGGAAAATTGCGGAAGGCGGATTCGAGGCGATGTACGCGCAGACGGTGGATCAGGCGCTGCGCGGAACGGGCACGGAAACGTTTGAAGCGATTGAAATGTTGCGGAAAGCCGATCCGACGAAGTATCAACCGGAGAATGGCGCGGCGTATCCGAACAGCCGGCTGGGGCAAAGTTTGCAGCAAGTCGGACAGTTGATTAAGGCGAATATCGGCGTGGAAGTTTTGTTTGTGGATTGCGGCGGCTGGGACAATCACGTGAATGAAGGCGGCGTGCAAGGGCAGCTTTCGAATTTGCTGAAAGATTTGGGGCAGGGGCTCGCGGCGTTTCATCAGGACATGGGCGACCGGATGGGAAATATCGTTTTTGTGACGATGAGCGAATTTGGGCGGACGGCGAAAGAGAACGGGAATCGCGGAACGGATCACGGTCATGCGAATTGCATGTTCGTGATGGGCGGCGACGTGAAGGGCGGGCGCGTGTATGGAAAATGGCCGGGGCTCGCGGAGCATCAATTGAATGAAGGGCGGGATTTGGCGCTGACGACGGATTTTCGGTCGGTGCTCGGAGAAATTTTGACGAAGCATGTGGGCGTGCCGGATTTGGCGCCGGTGTTTCCGGGGTTTGAAAATAATGCGCGAAAGTTTACCGGATTGATTCGCTCGTAGGGTAAATAACGCGGACGGCCCGCTTCAGAAAGCGGGCCCTACAACTTCAACGGCAAAAGAATCCTATGCGTGAATTTGCGTAAGGGGTTGCACGTCACGCTCGACTTTTCGCGCAATTTCGTCCTCGGCGACTTCCAGATCATAACGAGTCTGGAGATTCATCCAGAAAGCAGGACTGTTTCGGAAATAACGAGCGAAGCGCAGCGCCGTGTCGGCGGTGATGCCGCGGCGCTGGTTGACGATATCGGCGATTCGCGTGACCGGTACGCGCAGGGCCATGGCTACCTTGTTCATGCTCAGCCCCAGAGGGACCATGAATTCTTCGCGGAGAATCTCTCCGGGATGCACAGGTTTTAGTTTTCTTGCCATGCGTACTCCCTGGTGATAATCGGCCACTTCCACCTCATACGAGATCTGTCCAGCTTCGACGAGCCTCAAAAGTTTACCTGGATTGGGCCAGATTTGATGATGTTTGACACCTCCACGACTTCGAGGTTGGTGTAGCCGGACTGATTCGGATTTAGTCGATTTGCTTAGGGTACGTTAATGGTTCCCACGCGGAAAACATCGGTCCCGACGACGTGATCGAACCAAATTTCTCCACGTTCGGTCATAAACCCGCGCCAACCCATTGTGATCGGCGACTTCTGCTGCGTCAGGACCCGCTTGACCTCGGGCGTGAAGACTTCTCCATATTTCTCAATAAGTTCTTTTCGGTTCTTCAGTTGAATTCGATTCCCTGGAAAATTAACTATAAGTGGATACCGGCATAACCGTGCGACCTTCTTTCGATCGTCATCGGCAACCGCTTGTCGTAGCTCTATCAAAAAGTTTTTGGCTCCAAGTTCAGAAGTTGATTTATCTTCGTAAAACTTTTCGTAATCCGCTGGAGGGGAGATATGTAGGATAATAGTTGGACCGCTATCGATTTGATCGATTTCAATCTTTCCATTCGCGATTGTGGCGCTACCATTGGGTTTGTCCTTCAACTCGCAAGCGGTGTTGCTAGAAAGCTCGCGCTCAACATCGAAATTAAAGATCATGTCGAATTTTTCGATAAATTCTTCTTCATCCGCGATTAGGGTTGATTGTACTTCGCCTCTGTGGCCGGTAGGGTACAGAGTCGGTGTGTATTCAACTTCAATGGGGTAGCTGTTCAGCCAGGCCGCGATCCTTGTTTTTTTCTTTGCTTTGACGGCGCGTTGAAGGGATCTGCAGAACTTAACCGCAGCTTCTCGATTGTCAATACCACCTTTGGACACTTCCTGCGACTGTACACGCATCTGCCCAACCAAGACGAGAAGAAGGGTAACCGCGATTCCTCGGATTAATAGGTGAAGTTTTTGTGTTAAAGCAGTCTTCATTCAACTAAATACTAACACGGTAATTCTGTCCCTTGGAATAAGCATCCGATTTGACGAAACCAGAAAGTTCGACGACTTCGAGGTGGGCGGGGCAGTCGGGCCAGTTGTGGCGCCAGCAGACGATGAGGTCGCAGCCGGTGGTGGGATGGCCGTGGTCGCGGAAATTGCGGCTCTCGAATTCAAATTCGATGAGGACGCGCTGCCAGCGTCCAGAACCGACCTGCCTCTTCGCTTCACAATCCGGGAAACCATTCTGAACGCTTTCGATCAGGTAGCCAAGCTCTTGCGCCACCATTCCGAATAACAGCACAACCCCTTGCTCATTCACCGGTTCGTGCCGCAGCCCGCGAAAGTCGATGGGATTGCCATAAGTGGAGCGTTTTGCGAGCGGCACATGTTCCGCGCTGTCATACACTGGCCCATTGCCGGCCATAAGAGAACGATTCGCCTTCGATTTGCAGTTGGAGAGGATCGCAACCACGTCGTCCCATTCCGGCCTGTTCTTGGCAAACCTCTTGAACGCTCGTCCCACTGCCCTCCAGTTGCCAAACCGCGCCTCCAGCGTGCGCGGACTATGGCTTCCCACCCGTTGATAGGCGGCACGCGATGGCAGCCCTCTCGCTTTGCGCACTGCCTCGCCCCAATCCTTCAAAAGCGCTGTGTCCTCCAGTCGCTTGTATTGCCGGCAGGGCGGCAGTCCGGCCGCTCGAACTGCTTCATTCCACTTACGAAAGTAGCGAAATGCCAATTTTCGCGGAGTTCTCGTCCGAATGCTGAATTCCATGAGCGACGGCGTTCGCCCGAGCTTTTTCGCCATGGCCGAAAGGGAAGCCAGAATTTGCCGCTTGCTGGACATGATTAGCGCGTTCGATTCGTAAGTTAAAAAGAAGGAGACCGCCACGCGGTCGCTCAGGCAATTGACGCGAACATCCGCACTAAAAGAAAAAAGCGGGAGAAGAATCTCCCGCTTTTCGAGGCACAGTTGTCTACGGAGATAAGTATATTCGGGATGAAATGGGCTGTCAAGAGATGGGGAGAAGAAACGGCAAGTGGCCCGGTAGACGTCTAATCGAATGAAGCAAAGGTAATTGAATGAAGCAAAGGTCGGAGTCTTCGGGAGGAAACATGGCAAAGCGGCTAAAGATGGCTGTCGTTGGATTTGCGATGGCGTTGCTGCTAGCGGGCAGCGTTTGCGCGCAGGAGAAGAAAGCAAAGGATCAAGCTTCGACCGCGGCGCCGATTCCTGCGCAAATTCTTGCGGCGAAAAAGGTGTTTATTGCCAATGGGGGAGGGGATGAATCCGGCTACGAGGAAGCGACGTACAGCGGCGGGCCGGACCGTGCGTACAACGAATTTTATTCGGTTATGAAAGCCTGGGGACGCTACGAACTGGTTGCGTCGCCGGGCGAAGCGGACCTGGTGTTTGAGATACGATTCATCGTGTTTCAACCGGAGCATGCGCGCGGGTTGAAAGAGGACGATCCGGCGACTGATGCGCAGATGCGGTTGGTCATTCGAGAGGCGAAGAGTCGCGAGAAGCTTTGGGGATTGACGGCGCACGCGCGCGCTGCGGTGCTGCAGAGCAACCGCGACAAGAATTTCGAGGAGGCGCTGGGGGAGGTTGTCGTGGAAGTGAAGAAAATTGCGGGGCCGGCGAAGTGACGGGCGGCGGGTTGAGTGGCAGGTGGGAGAGCGAAGTGCGGGCGGCATCGAGGAGGCCGGCTTCGCGCCACGGCGGGCAGGCGGAAAGCCGGCCCTACACGGGCTTCGATGGACGCGGTTGTTGATTGTCCTGCGTACAATTGAAAAGGATTTTTGTGGAGAGATGGGCGTGAACAAAGAAGAGGCTTGGAAGCTGGCGAAGGATTGGGTTGCGGCGTGGAACGCGCACGATTTGGAGGCGATTATGACGCACTATGACGAAGCGGTTGAACTGACTTCGCCGGTGGCGGCGCGGCTTCTGGGGATTTCGGATGGGAGAGTCGCTGGAAAGACGAATCTGCGCGCTTACTTTCAGCGAGGACTAGAGGCTTTTCCGGAGTTGCACTTTCGGCTGGAAGACGTGTTGTGGGGGGAGAAGAGCGTGGTGATCTATTACACGAATCAGAAGGGAACGCGGACGGCGGAGTTCATGGAAGTGTCGAGCGCGGGAAAAGTGGCGCGAGTGGTGGCGAACTACAACGCTTGAGACCCGGGTTGCGCAAAGCGAAGCGGGCGACTAGGGCACGTGGGGAGCGAAGTGGGGCCGGCATCGAGGAGGCCGGCTTCGGAAAGCCGGCCCTACACGGTCTTCGATGCATGCGCCGCATGATGGTCTTGCGGGTGCGATTGAAAAATTCAAATAGAGAGATGGCAGTGAACAGAAGCGGAAAGCAAGCCCGTTTGAATTTCGGCTTGTTCATTTCGGTGTCTGTAAGTACAAACCCCGAGCCACATTTGTGACGATCGACAAAATTGAAACTAACCTGCGGCTGAAACTGCCGTAGTGCCTGGCGTTGTAGGTTCCGCGCATTGCTTTTCAAGCGCGCGGATTTCCACATGTTCAATTTTGGACAGACGGAGCCTTAGGGGGAGCGGTAGCTTCCCTCTGGAAAGTTGAAGTTGCGTATTGGATCGCGATGACCGTTTTTGGAATGCCTCCGAGGGCGGTCACCGCGCGTATTTGTCGTAACAGTGCACGGGCGGAAACGACAAGTTGATTCAGGTTCGACGGCTGACGATTCAGCGGTCTGCCGCGTGTTGCATTCGAGGAACAAGGAGAAATGAGAATGAAAAAAGTAGCGATCGTGTCGGCAGTTGCGGCATTAACCATCGTCGCGGGATTAGTCGGAGTTGCAGAGGCTCAGAAGGGCAAGCAGGTGATTTACGCTTCTTCGGCGGAAGGGACATATAAAGCGTCGCCGGCGGGCGGCACTTCGATGCAAGCGGTCTGGGGCGACAGGGAAAAGGGCGCGCATGGAACATTCACGAAGTTTGAGCCCGGGTTCGACGCGGGGATGCACACGCACACGAACGACGTTTCGATCGTGGTCGTGAAAGGCGCTTATTTGTATAAGGATGAGGGCGGGGAAAAGCGCGTGGGGCCGGGGGAATTTCTGTTCGTTCCCGGCGGGCACAAACACTGGAGCGGCGGCGACAAGACCGAAGGCGCACTGTTTTACGAGGAAGGTTCGGGAAAATTCGACAGCATACCGGCGAAGTAAGCGGCGATTTCGACTGACCATTGAATGAGCGACGAAGGCGATCGCGCTCGTTGCAATACCATTTAAATTGTGGTTTTTTCTGCATTCCAGGTTCGCTCCGGGAAACAGATGCATGAGTCGTCTGTTTCCTGGAGTAGAAAACTATTCGGCGGGCTCGATCGGTGAGGGCTCGAGGTTGCGGATTTCCCGACAGATAAAATCGTCGATCTCGACGTCAGAGAGATGATCGGATTTCTTAGGGGTGTTCGGCGTGCCATTGGAGCCAGGGGGCCATCTCTTGCGCTTCAAAAAAGTGTTCGAGGGCGCGAAGCGCTTCCGGTGTGGTGATATCCCATTCGGCGGGATACTCGTCGCGCTGACCGTTGGAAAGGAAATATTCAATCACAGCGTCTTTGGGTCCTTGGTATTTCGGATTCCGGGTGGAAAAGCCCGAGTCTCCTTCCACGCGAAGAAACATGAGCCAGGCAGAACCTCCGTTCACGAGAGCGCAAACGGCCGGCCAGCGGGACTCACCGTTGAGCCAGACTTCGCAAAAACGTCTTTCGGATATTTTGGGCAAGTGGTAGCGCAAGCCGCCGAGACTTGCGACTTCGTAGGATTCGCCATTGAGAATCAGTTCCATGTATTCCTGTAGCGACGACAAGGTGTAACGGAGGGCGGGAATCCGTTTTTGAGGTCTGGGTTAAACGAAGAGTGCCACGAAAAGCGCGGAAAGGGAAGCGCGGTCAAGCATTCCGCGGACGGAGAAGTGCCAAACGTCGAATGGCCGAGACGATTCAAAAGAAAAGGCGTCCCGAGCGAGCGGGACGCCTTTTTGATTTGGCCCGATGGCCGGACGGTTAGTGTTTGGCGTCGGAGCCGATGCGCATGGAGTAGAAGGAACGATAGACGAAGGTGAACGAGACGACGAAGAAGACGGCGGCGAGAATGTGCGTCAGCGCGTTGCCTTGGGAGGCGGTCAGTTGAACGGCGAGCTCGACGGCGAGAAGGCCGAAGAGCGTGGTGAACTTGATGACCGGGTTGAGGGCGACGGAGGAGGTGTCCTTGAAAGGATCGCCGACGGTGTCGCCGACGACGGTGGCGTCGTGAAGCGGCGTGCCTTTTTGCTTCATTTCGACTTCGACGATTTTCTTGGCGTTGTCCCACGCGCCGCCGGCGTTGGCCATGAAGATGGCTTGATAGAGGCCGAAGATGGCGATGGAGAAAAGATAGCCGATGAAGAAGAAGGGTTCGACGAAGGCAAAGGCAAGCGTGGCGAAAAAGACGGCGATGAAAATATTGAGCATGCCTTTTTGCGCGTACTTGGTGCAGATTTCGACGACTTTTTTGCTGTCGGCGACGCTGGCTTTTTCGACGCCTTC